>Ga0228710_1009687_pt1 | contig 13231 bp, 10 predicted proteins | sample MedpolnodulmetaG_FD_177995 | JGI IMG/M metagenome (GOLD analysis project Ga0228710, IMG submission 177995) | Root nodule microbial communities from Medicago polymorpha collected in Santa Monica, California, United States - pink nodules | ecosystem: Host-associated > Plants > Roots > Nodule...
TGCATGTCGATCACTCTTAATTGTCACTTAGTTTGATTGTTTCTGAGTTTAAATGTAACTCTAGGATTAATAATATAGCCAATTTGATATTTTATATATGAAACTCTACAAAAACCCGTGCATCGCAGGGTTAGAGTCTAGTAATTTAAAAAAGTGATATAATTAAATGTAATCACATATGTCAGTGTCAGACACTGACCCATATCAAATATCAAACACGCCTTCAATCAAAAGTATTGGTGTTATTGAAGTTTTTTCCTATAAACAAAAGAGCTGTGGATGTTTTTGTTATCTTTCAAAGGACAAAAACAACATCTTAAATAACGAATGTAGCTCAAGATAGTGTGTGGTCCACCTTTGCATACAACTCAACTAAGGGTCAGATTTTGCTAAAAATTGTTAGAAGAGTAACGATAAATGTATAATTATTTTGTGACAACTTTTAAAATATTCTTTGTTAGAATTAGACTTTGATGCCCCCAAGAGACTTCTAACCATGGATGTTAGATTTCAAATGACTTTTGTTTTGTTTCAAAATGACATCTACAACTCAAGATATTACCTAATTTTAACATTGTATTCAACATTAGGTGAGGTTTAGCATGGGAACGGAAGGTTATTTCCCACCATGGGAAAGTTTATTTTGGATCATTTGATTATGTAAGGAACATAATATTATCATGGTATGTCAGTACCAGATCTAACCACTCATCCTCTATTATCATCTTCCTCCTGGCCCCTACCACCTCATTGGACCTTCCGCCGTGACCTTCTGCCGCCGTCTCTTGCTCTGATGCTATAGTTGCACACACTTTGTTAACATATTAGATCACATCATCTTCATATCCCCACAGTGCAAACAGTACCACCATAACCACCATCATTTTCTCTCCTCCATTGTCTTCTTTGAATTTCAAGAGTAAAGAGAAACTATGTGTTGTTGCTGTGTATTCGATGAATTCTTTGCTTGTTGGATCTCTTCCCAAGTCATATTCTTTCACCACCACCAATATGAATTTATTTCTTCTTCCATTTTCATCGATCATGATACAAATTTTAATTGGGTTTTTTACTTTATTTTACTATGCTTCATTGGATCTTTCTGGTTTCTGAGTTCTATTTTTTGTTGTATTGAAAAGAGTCAATGAAAATTTGTTTATGGGTCATAATATCGATAAATGAAAAATCTTGAAAATTTGGGGTTTTGTAAGAAACCCAATTGAAAATTCTGAAGATGAGGTTTCATTGAAATAAAATTGTTAATCCCGCAGATTGGTGAAGATGAAGGCAATATACCTGAATGATTTTAAAGATTAATAATTGAACCCAGTTATTATGTTAATTGATGTGAAAATTTGGTTGGTTCTTCATTGAAATTGATTTGTTTGATGCTGGTGGTGGGTGAGAGACACAGAGAAGACAGAATAGTTGGAGAAGATATTGGGAAGAAATGAAATTTAGCGTGGATAATTGATGATGGTGTGTAAAAAATATAGTGTAAAAAGACTATGAGAAAAGTGTGTTCCTTAATTGATCTAATGATTAAAAAGTAACTTGACCATGGTGGGAAAAGAATCCCTTTCTCAGGCTAAATGCCACCTCAACATTATCCTCTTTCAAACATACTTATTCTTACTCACAAGTTAATTTCTTTTGGTTGATTAATAAAATAAACGAGTCAAACTATTTATAATTAAATTTCAACTCATTTATTAAAAATCTTCGAATTCGACTCCTTTAATTTATAAATCAATTTCAACAAGTTTATTTTTAAACCAAGTCTCAACCTATTTTTAAGTTAGTTAGGTTTATTTCCTAAAAAAAAAGTTGGTTAGGTTTATTATTAGTTGTCCAAAATATATACACAAACTCAAATCCTATGTAATCATCAATTGCACACATTTATGAAATCATTTTATCTGTAATCGTCTGATTAAGATCAAACATCTGTTTCTTTTTAAATGTCGTTTAAGTGCGAATTTAGTGTTCTTATTTAACTGTTATTGTGATATTTTAAAAGTATAATTTATCAATTACACCTTTTAAATCATCAATTTTCTTAAACAAAGTTTGTTTAGTTTTTTTAAACAAAATTTGTTTCTTATTATCTTAACCTTGACAATTGTTTACTGCGACAATAAAATTCTTACAAAATAGAAATTTGTTAAGAAAAAAAAAAAACTTCTAACTAAGTGAATGTACAATCAACGACAGTTGGAGATCCAGGTTAGGTACACATTCTCCGCTCACGTGGAGGGATAGGGATAACAAAGAGACAAGGATTGAGGTTAAAGTATAACTGAATTAATACTAAACCACCACCACCACCAGTTACGTAAAAATATCATCGTCGTATTCAAAACATAAATTTAAGAAGTGGATTTAATAGAACAGAACAGAGACCAAAACAAAACATAGAATCGAAAACATGTCTGTAACATCTGCATCCCTAATCGGGTTTACACCCTCCCTATCAATACCACACCCCCCTCGTCTCCACCAACGCAGATCGATAACTGTCGCAAATTCTTCTTCTTCCGACGCTAAAAATTCAATAGCAACAACTTCCCCGTTAAAAACCACCCCATGGAACATAGATAGTTGGAGAACAAAGAAGGCACTGCAACTTCCAGAATATCCAGATCAGGAACAATTAGATGAAGTTCTTCAAACACTTTCTTCTTTCCCACCAATTGTTTTTGCTGGTGAAGCTAGAAACCTTGAGGATAAACTCGCTCAAGCTTCCATGGGGAACGCTTTTCTTCTTATGGGTGGTGATTGTGCTGAGAGCTTTAAGGAGTTTAGTGCGAATAATATTCGTGATACTTTTCGTGTTATTCTTCAAATGGGTGTTGTTCTTATGTTTGGTGCCCAAATGCCTGTTATTAAGGTTTATCTTTTATCCTCTTTATCTCTTTCTTTCATGATGAAGTTATAATAGAGTCTGTTTGTTTTGATGTTTCTTGTATTGGGAATTATTATTATTTTTTGAATTGAAATTTGAGATTAGATTCTTGCTATTAGCTATAGCCTATAATTATTCGTATTTGGAACCCTAATTGGATAGTTTTATAGTATATAATTATTTGTATTTGGAACCCGAATTTGGTACTCGCGAATTGGTGCGCGGGTCTTTGCTTATTAGACGAATTATGTTACTATGGTCTTACCCTTTGTTGGTTTAGAATTGAGATATGATTTTTGTACAACTAAGGGCCGGTTTGGATTAGGCTTATTTTGAGCTTCTGCAAATAAATCAAGTTTTATGCATTATTCATAAGTTTATAAAGATACAACTTTCGTTAGTGAGAACTTATAAATTAACCTAAAATCTTATTTATTTGCATAAGCTATTTTGCATAAGCTCAAAATAAGCCTAATCCAAACGTACCTAAGTGCATATTTGGATTCACGGTGTGGTTAGTAGAATCACGGCGAGTCACTACGATTTTGGCAAAAGCTACACAGAGTTCAACAAAATTGAGACTGTTATTTTGTCAAACTCACTGCCCGTCCAAACATATACCAAGTTTAGACAACTTTTGCCACATTTTTGAATGGGTAACACATTTCGAATAGATGTTTAATTACGTTTAGTAGCAAATTGATTTATCAGGTATCGAAATGTATTACCCACCAACATAATTTCATTAATCACAACACAGTTAATCATAATTTTCAGATTCATGGTTGACATGAAAATTATGTTTAACCACGTTCAAATTTGTGATTAATGAAGTTATGTGGATAGGTAGCGAGTTTTGACACCCGGAATATCCATTAATCATCAATTGAATGTAATTAATTACGTATTTGAATTGTGTAATTGTTGTCAGAAAAGTTGTCAAATTTTAGCTATTCAAATGACATTGTTGTTTAGAATTTTATGTATGGTCAATGAGAATCCCATACTTCTACTGATGTGTCGGATTGGATATATGCTGAATGAATTAGGTGGGTAGAATGGCGGGTCAGTTTGCCAAGCCTAGATCAGATTCATTTGAGGAGAAAAATGGAGTCAAGCTGCCAAGTTACAGGGGTGACAATGTGAATGGGGATGCATTTGATGCAGCATCTAGAATTCCAGATCCACAGAGAATGGTAAGAGCCTACTGCCAGTCTGTGGCTACTCTCAATCTTTTGCGGGCGTTTGCTACTGGAGGTTATGCTGCCATGCAAAGAGTCAACCAGTGGAATCTTGATTTCATGGAGCAGAGTGAACAGGGAGACAGGTACCATTTCTAAACTTGATTTTGTGATTTTGAATCTTGAACTGACTATTTCCATGTTGCTCAAAACGATTGTGGAAGACAAAGGGTGTACCAAAAAAGGGAATGGAATTTGAGAATATTTTTTTTTGCTTTCGAATTTCTAGGGACCTTAGGAAGAAAGTAGTAGGGTGAATATCAGAAAATGTGTAGAAAGGATCAGGAATGAATAAAGTCGAAGAATTGGCCTAGTATGAATTAGCTTCTAGTTTACCAGAGCTTTTCAACTAAGTATTTATAAGAGATTGCAGTCATATTTAGAGTAACTGATATTATTATTAAGACTGGCAGTCAGTCAGTTACCTTTTTGTTTTCCGTTAGTACTCATTGAAGAGTTTATCCAAATTAACACTTCACTATGTTTAGTTAGTTGCATTGTATGGACTGAATGTGAAATATTCTCCTTGGCTCTGTGGCATATGTCTTATCACTCATGCTGTTTGGAAGTAACATTACAGGGAAAAAAATTGGAGTTGTATTTTATTTAAGCAGAATGGGATTTTATTTATAATATTGTACTTTACTTTATTTTTCCTTCAATACCATGTTAAACTTCAATTATTCCAATTTTCTTGTAGTAATCCTATGCAAGTAAAAAGTTAAATACTGATATGCTTTAGCAATTTCTTTTGCGTCTTCTGCTAGTAATATGCTTAATCTTGAATTTGTCTTAGTAATTTGAAGCTTTTTTTTATAAGTAATTTCTCAACTTCTATTACATCAGTTTTTCTTTTTGATGTGGACCAACAGGTACCGTGAATTGGCACATCGAGTGGATGAGGCTCTTGGCTTCATGAGTGTTGCTGGAATTACATCTGACCATCCAATCATGACTACAACAGACTTTTGGACCTCCCATGAGTGTTTGCTTCTCCCTTACGAACAAGCACTTACTAGGGAAGATTCTACTTCTGGGCTTCATTATGATTGCTCAGCTCACATGCTATGGGTTGGGGAACGTACCCGCCAACTTGATGGTGCTCATGTTGAATTCTTGAGAGGAGTTGCTAATCCCCTTGGCATTAAGGTGCATATATACTGCCCCTTGCCTATGTTTGTCTAAGTTGCTATTTTGCTTTAATCATCAAATTACATATCATATGGTTTATTTATGATTTTGTTTCACATTGCTTGTGCTATGAATTTATCAAAATTACTTCACATAGGCTTGACTCTGCTAAGTAATTATAATTATCTATTAGCATAGTTTTCAATTTCAAACACCTAAAAAACAATCCTGCTTAGGTCTTGTTGGTGATATATAATGCTTTTTTTGAGCTGCTACTAAATGGCTACTTGGTTTTCAGGTTAGTGATAAGATGGATCCAAATGAACTGGTTAAGCTGATAGATATTCTGAACCCCAATAACAAGCCTGGAAGAATTACAGTAATTGTAAGAATGGGAGCTGAGAATATGCGAGTGAAGCTTCCACATCTTATCAGGGCAGTTCGCAATGCTGGTCAAATTGTCGCTTGGGTTAGTGATCCCATGCATGGGAACACCATCAAAGCTCCATCGGGACTTAAAACCCGATCTTTTGATTCAATAAGGGTAATTCTCACTTGTGCTTGGTTATTCTTCTTCCTCTGTGTCTTTTATGTTCAATATTTATGCTATGCAGAAATGGAATAAAATATGGTCTATACTAGGTCATTTACTTTTATATTCTAGAGAAGAGCTTTAGTTCATGCTGCTACTACTTTTTCTAGAGCATGCAATTTAGCTCTTAAATCTATTAGGATATAAGGAAATGCCACTACTTTTTCTAGATCATGCAATTTAGCTCTTAAATTTATTACGATATAAGGAAACTATATTTTTTGCATAGGTGGGTGTTTTGGTGATATTTGTGTCTTCTCATACTCTCACTTAATACATATTCGGAAGTACACCTGCTTTCAAATATGAATTCCGAAAAAGATTTTCCTAATCCTAAACTTCCGTCAAACTAACCATAAAGTGTTAACTTGCATTGAAAATGGTAGGAACCATATCTTTTCTAGAATGAACTAGGGAAGAATCCAGACTTCACAAGTCTGCACCTCTCCAATGCCCAAAGGCCAATACACTCAAAGACTTGATTCACAGTCACTCTCAATCTGTCCTCTTATTCATAGGCAACATGCATTATTTCTCCAAGTTAAGTCCCTAATTCACCCACCAACTAATTAATGAACTGTAAAGGGGCTACCTATTATGGTGCAATCTGATTCATAGATTAGTATAACTTAGTGGGATAAAGCTTGGTTGTTGTTGTTGTAAAGGGGCTACCTGCCAATCTATACTTTCCTCTTGAAGTTTTACGTTGTCCTCAAGGTAAAGGGTGAATAAACCCTACTGTCCCACCAAGATCCTACAACATGAAGCTCTATATAGTGCCCAATTTACCCAGACCCTCTTCTTAATAGCTGATAATAGGAAAGTCTAGTTCTGATGATGGCAGAAGTCTGTGTGGATTGCTTTCTTGTGGCCATCCTATTTTGCACTTGCTTGACAGTGTGTTGACGACATAAAAAAGTCTCAATTGGTGCACCATCAGATGCTGAATGCCCTGAAATATTTTTTTTCCTTTTTCTTATAGCTTCTTGATCCATCATTACTGAGTTGAACTCATCCCAGTAAATCCAGACAGTGACTAATTTACTTCCCCAACCTATTTCCACCTGTCTTTGTTTCTTCTTTGTCTAAGGTCAGCCATCTTTCCCCTCATTTTGATCTCCTTTTCGTTCCTGTCAAATTTTGATTCTGTCTCCACAAGGCGCTTCATCTGTCAAATTTTCTCTTCACTACTCCCTTAATGCAGCCACCAACTAACTAATTAACCAATCGTAAAGGGGCTACCTATCAGAAAATTTACTAAATCTGTGATTTTGTTGGCTTAATGAATGATACAGCAAGTGATTGACTTTGTTGATCACCTCTGTCTTGTCTGTCCTACATACTATAGAGATAATCGTTATTTGTGTGACAAATGATAAAGTGTCTGTTCCAAAATGTATAGGAACTAAAGTGTCCTTCTTTATGATGTTTATGCTTCTTATTGTCGTACCCAAGTTCTGTCTCTCTTTTGAGGTTTTTTTTTATTGCTACTGATAATATATATAAATAAATCTATTTCATTGATGCTTTTGTTGTTGATAGGCTGAACTGAGGGCATTCTTTGATGTCCACGAACAAGAAGGAAGCTACCCTGGAGGGGTTCATTTGGAAATGACTGGTCAGAATGTGACAGAATGTGTTGGAGGGTCACGGACTATTACTTTTGATGACTTGAGTTCACGCTACCACACTCATTGTGATCCAAGACTCAATGCTTCTCAATCACTTGAGCTTGCATTCGCTATCGCAGAAAGACTGCGCAAGAGAAGGCTAAACTCAACTCAGTCGCTGTCTTCTGCAGTCAGAATTTAGAGAAAAAGGATTCTTACTTTTCCCGTGGGTCAGAAACGTTAGTGTAAGATGTATATTTAAGTATGCAATGGACACAGATCAAATCTGGTAGCACAACTTAAATTGTGCTACTTTAGTGCGTGTGAGTTTGGTTGTTCTTGCAAGTTTTGTACTTGTTGAGAGGTATTGTGTCTGTTTGTGCTTGAGTAATCTGTAATGAATAGAAATTCTTAAATAAATCGATATCAAAATGCATCTAAGTGAAATTTATTACATGAAAAATACTCAAGGAGCTTAAATTAGCAATGAATAAAAGTTCTTATATAAATAGGTTATCACATGTTTGAAAATCATTAACGATTCCGTACAAAACTTGCCCACAGGTTTGAATTTTTCTTCTATACATCAATTGTTTGCTTCTACTATGTTTTTAGAATAGAATTTCCCACGGTTATAATTGATCTGGGTCGATCGGTCTTAAATTGGCAGTTGAGATTGTTTTACTGCATGAAACCAAATTTGAAATCTAAATCGTTTGAAATGAAATCACTAACACCAACAAATTATCAATAATTAACAAAAAAATATTTATAGATTCATTTATAGATTCATGACCAAAGTGTTTCTTAGTTTAGATTTGAGTTACATGGACATTTTAACTTTCATACTCATTTAACACCTCATTTTTTTCCTCTTATTTTGATCATTTCCTCATTTTTTTTCTCCATCTCTCTCTTTCCATCACAACACAAACATATCACATTCTGTAATGATATTTGTATAACTATTTGATGGCAATTGTTGTGACATCCTTCTTTTCCTCACTTTTTATTAGTAAAAAACAATAGAGAGAAAAATAAAGAGGAAAAGTAACAACATAACGTGAGTATGATAAAGAAAGTTGTCACAATATGATTGTCAAATATCATTTCTCTATCACATTATCCTCTCTAATGGCTAAGGCTCTCACATTTTTTTTTTGACAAGGTTCACATTTTAAATGTGGAGAAGTGGGCAGTTCGAAGTTCGAACCCCGACCCCTGCATAATATTGTCCTTTGAATCTACAAACTGAGTTGTGCTTACATGAAAACACTTAATTACTTTATAATTGAAATTTAATTAATAGTAATTTATTTTAGTTTACTTTAGAAATAATGTTTTACTCGATTCCCTGATTTTACACAAATTCGTGGTGTTTTGGACTGGGTCATAGCCCACATTGTTGGCTTAATCTACAAAGGTACACTAATCCAATTGCTCGTCGTTCTAGGTAACATAGAAGGCATATTGTACAACTCACGACATATGAGTGCTCGTCACTGATTCCAGACTACTTGATCGACCTCCTACGTCCTCTAGCACATTGCGCTCGATTTACCAGAGACGATTACAACATCTTCATGTATATAAGTGTCACTTTGCGTCACACCCAGGCACAATCACATTTTCAAGAATTTTACTCACTCTTTCCTTCTAAATCATTGTCGCATTTGACCACTTCACACATATCAATGCACAACTTTGTTAATAAATATCTTTAAATGTCTATAATAAAAAATTATAAAAAATTAATATTTAAAAAATATCCATCGACACAAACCGAATATTTTATATACTAACATGTCTTTCTATCTTCTAGAAAAATATTTCTAATTATACATTAGTAAAAAAATATGGATACATTAGTAAAAAAATATGATCAAAATAGTTTATTGAATAGTCAACATGGTCAAACTGCAACATGTATTTAGAAAAAAAAAGTCTTATAAAATCTAAAAATATTAAAGTAAATTCTTATGTACTTGAAATTTGATTGTATTTATATATTAGTAAAAAAATAAGGTTAAAATAGTTTATTGAATAGTCAACATGGTAAAAATTGCAACATGTATTTAGAAACAAAAAGTCTTATAAAATCTAAAAATATTAAAGTAAATTCTTATGTACTTGAAATTTGATTATATTTATATAGTAATAAAAAAATATAGTCAAAATAGTTTATTTAATAGTCAACATGGTTAAATAGTAACATATATTTAGAAACAAAAAGTCTTATAAATTCTAAATATAAATATTAAAGTAAATTCTTAGGTATATCTATCCATAAAAAAAAGTCGGTGATTGACATGGAAATGCTATGGATTGAGAATACATGATCCACAGGGTGTGTGTCATTGTTGTTCACAATCTACATCATTTTTATTACAACCATTTACTCAATGTTTTATCTGCACTAGTTTTTTATATGGCTTCACTTTTTTGTCATTATTATCGATGTGCGACTTTTGAGTAATTTTAGAGACAAGGTAGAACAACTTGTTGCATATTAAGAAGAAAAACAGCAGTGAAGTTAGAAAAACAAAAACACCATTGTGAAAACCACTTTTAATTTCAATTTCAATTTCAATTACAATTTTGAAGAGTGAGCTCAAAACGGAAGAACAGAGAAGAAGAAGAAGAAGAAGAAGAAGAAGAAGAAGAAGAAGAAGAAGAAGAAGGAAGAAGCATCGACGGTTCTGAGTGACCAAGGAAGTACCATTTCATTTTATTTTTTTTGAGGGAAGGAAGTACCATTTCATGAAAGTTCATTCTTATTCTTAGCTAAATTGACAGGCTTATTCTTATACTAGTTGACATGCTTTAATTAGCATTCCTTAAATGTCCACTAGCAAGAAGGAAGCAACCCTGGAGGGGTTCATTTGGAAATGACAGAACGTGACAAATATTGTACCTATGTTTTTTAAGACTTATGTTTTTTAACTACGTTGATATCAAAATGCATGCATCTAAAGTGAAATTCATATTACATGAAAGATTATGATTTTTAATATTTTGAATTTGATATTGTTATAAAGGATATAATCTATCTTCAATTATAGTACGAAATATTTATTTAAAAAAAGTACACAGGTTGTCTACAAATTTTATGTTGTTTTATGATTTTATAGGTCCGACCCTTCATCTCTCTTGGATAACAACTAAATGTTTAGTTATTTTCATAGTACGCTTTATAAAATACAATACATAATTTTTTTTGTTGTTGCAAAAAATACAATACATCAACATAAAACAGCCAACACTGCCACTAAATCAAAATTAAATTACTTCATTTTAAAATAGAAATTGAAGCTTGCACATCTTATTCAAAATTAAGCTAGGTACATGAGTAATTCTGGTCATCATTTGGAACTTGGACAATTTCGAGAGAATGTTCAAATGAAGGGAGAGCTACCTCATGAGAGCACCGCCGTCAATTGATTCAATCGGTGCTTTTTCAACTTTTCAATTGTTTGCTTTTCAATTGATACCAATCTATCCTTTTTGGCTACTTGAATTAATTTAGTGCTTGAGGTACTTTCTTAATCGCAAGACACAATTTCATGTGCATAACAGGTCTACACTCAATTACGTGAATTCGAACACTCCGTATCGTGTTCCCCAATTTCTACAGTCAATTTTTTGAATTTCGAATTTGTCTGACTGTTGATACTACTGCCATGCCGTTTGATTGGCAAGCGGAATTGGCAGTCTCGGCCTCTCTGCCGTCAGTTCCGGTACGTATCATTCCAACAGCAGCAGCCTCTACTTTGGCTATAGTTACAGTTGCACAAGTGATCACCGCTCCACCAAAATCCTTTGCGGCTGCAGTAGGGGGTTCTCGCTCTCCCCCGACGGAAGAACCTCCTTATCCGGTACCTTGCATTAAAGGTGATTCCCTCTCCATACGAATATGCCAGGATGAATACGTTAAAGGCCTGGAAGATTGTCAATATGCATTACATGGGAGACTAATCTTGTATAAAGGCGACAAACCTTACACCGCTCGTGATTTAGCCTCCAAACTTGGCAAGATTTGGAAGGTGGTCCATCAATGGAAGATGGTTCCTCTTGGTCGGGGTTTCTACGATTTTTTATTTGAACATTAGGATGACTTCAGTCGGATTTGGACAGCGGATACGGTTTCACTACAACCAGGACTCCTTCGCCTCTCCCAATGGACGAAGGATTTTAACCACAACGCTCTGACACAAACACACGCCTCTTTATGGATCAGACTTGTAGCGTTGCCTCAGGAGTATTGGCGCGAAAGAACATTGAAAGAAATTGCGAGCGCAGTGGGTACCCCTATTTCTATTGATGGACCGACACGTAATAGAGCTTTCGGTCACTATGCACGCATTCTTGTGGACATTGGCTTATCAAAGCGGGTTTATGATGAAATTCTTGTTGAACGGGAGGGTTTTGCTTTTAACGTAGAAGTGCAATATGAAAGACGCCCTCTGTTTTGTCATCATTGTTATGTCATTGGACATAATGTCATGAATTGTAAGAGGTTAAATCCAGAGGTTGTCAAGGTCCCTGACCATGGGAAGAAGAAGGTTACTGATGCAGCTAGCAATCCACCGCGTGTTGGGAATGGAGCTTCTTCATCAGGCACACTATGTTACGTTCCGATTGTTCCCTTACCATCAGCTGCCCCCTCTACTGAGAAACACGTTGATGTTCCCACGCCAACAACTGATGCATACGCTCCTGTCCCCCCACCAACAGCTGAGACAGGCGCTGCTGTTCCCCCACCAGCAGCTGCCATCCCCGATAATAATGCAATATCTGTTATCCCCCAGCCATCAGCTGCAGCCGGTGATGCAGCAGATACCACTTGCAGCAACTTGCAAGATTTTTTTGAACATATTCCTCAAGGTAATCTACCTCGGCCTAATATACCTGTTTTGGAGATAGCAAAATCCGTAGTGAATGATGATGTGCAACTTTCATCCGAGACACTTCCGGTTAATAAAAATAATTTTTCTGTTGAACACGGCGAAGAACATGATGATGACGTTGATTTTTTTATTGATGAAGATAGTACTGCAACAGCTGCGTCCAAGAATACAACTGCTTCCATCCCTCTAGATTTGGCAACAGTCCAAATGCCTACTCAAGCCACGCCTTTGTCTGTACCTGAAGTTCTTTCTGGGTCACGCCCTTCGTTGGCGTCACCAGTTGTTGTAGAGAGGTCTCTCGAAGCTAGCGCTAGCATGACAATACCAGAAGCTCAAAAGGTTGTCGTTTTACAACAACAACATGTACATCCCAGCAAGAACATTCAACACGGCCTAGATCTATGGGACAGAGTTCGTGAATATGATGAAAGGTCAGCTGCTGAAGACTTCACACCGGTCCTTACAAGGAAGCAGAAACAGAAAATTAAATTGCAACAAGTCTCGGCAAAGCAGCCCCCTAAAACCCGTGCCCTGGGTGATAAACATCAGACTGCTCAATGAATTTCCTCCCTTGGAATGTTAGAGGTATCAGTAATTCTGATATTCAGTTTGCTTTAAAGAATTTATATGTCTCATAAACTTGTTCTATTTGCATGGGTCATTCCGTGCAAGGATTGGTTTGGCTGTCTTTTTTTCCTAATGTGTTGAATGTTGATTTCTTTAGGGATAGATGTGGTTTACCCAACTACAGATTTCCATAATCTGTTTTATGGTGTTGTTTTTCTTTATTCTTGCTTTCTGTTTTCTCTTTGGAGGGTTTTGGTCTAGTCCCCCCTCCTTTGTAA
>Ga0228710_1009689_pt1 | contig 13230 bp, 8 predicted proteins | sample MedpolnodulmetaG_FD_177995 | JGI IMG/M metagenome (GOLD analysis project Ga0228710, IMG submission 177995) | Root nodule microbial communities from Medicago polymorpha collected in Santa Monica, California, United States - pink nodules | ecosystem: Host-associated > Plants > Roots > Nodule...
CTTATGGAAGGCTACTTTCAGAAATCTTTCATCAAATTGGAGTTCTGGATGCTCTCAAGAGTGTAAATTGCTTTACTGATGCCCAGCTTAGCACAGTAACAGGGAGAATCATCAATGGAGCAACTCTAGTAACCATGAAGTTGATCAGGAAAGAGGATCATCAGGAGTTAAGTACAGACTTGAAGGAATCATCTGTAATTTCAAATCTTATGGATGACTTTCCTCCAATCTACAAACAAGATCCTCTGGAAGTCAGGGTTATGTTCATCAAGGAGTACTATGAGATGACTGGTCAAATCATCAAGATTAGTGACATACCAGATGAAATGTACGGTGGTGCTCTACCTATTGCCAAAAACAGGAAGTCTCTGAAGAGAAAGATGACAGAAGCTGAATATCTGGATGCTACTCCTGAATTTGATGCTAAAGTAGCAAAGACCTCTGCTCCTGAATCACCTTCTCCAGCTTCTGATATGACCATTCCTCAACTAGAAGCCCCAGAGGCTGATGACTCTGAGCATAAGGACCCTGAGGATGTTGTTGAGATCAGCTCCAGGAATTCATCTTCATATATATCTTCAGACTCGTCTGATCTATCTGAAGGAACCATTAATTTCATGCGTCAGATTGATGAGAAACTACAAAAAGCCACTCAATCAGTCCCTAACGAGATTGATTCAGTCAACCAACAACCTTTTCAACATTCTTCCAGTTACACAGCCATCCTTCAGGACATTGGAAAGATGTCTGAAAGGAGAGTTGAGATTTACAACCAACTCCCTGCCAATCATCCTTTCCAACCCCCTATCATTGAACCCCTTCAAATGATCCTACCTAACCCAGTTGCTGAAACAGTGGTTCCTGCATCTGAACAAGTTGCAGCTTCTGAACCATCTGCTGCAGCAACTGTCCCCAAACAAACTTACACCAAAACTCCAGAAAAGGCCACTAAATCAATCTCTCAACAGACTGATGTAGTAACCCAACCAGAAACTGTTGCTGAGACAGCAGTTCCTAAGCCTGTACATGTTACAGACTCTGAACAAACTGTGACAGTAACAGTTTCTGAACCTAACCAACAACAACCAGAACAACCTCATCAACCATCCCCCAACCAAACTAACATTTCCACACCAACTCAAACCCAACCTGAAAACCAAGATTCTCTACAATAGGCTATTCCAGAACCTGTTGTTGAGACAGTTGTTTCTGAATCTGCACAAGTTACAGAGTCTGAACAAACTGTGGCAATAACAGTTTTTGAACCAATTCAGACACCAACTCAACCTCCATCAACTGCTATCACAAATGACCAACCTTCATCTTCATCATCCACAATTCAGACCCTACAACAACCACCCCCACCCCCAAACATGCTGAAGTCTGAATTCCTGGACGCTGAACTGCTGGCAATCACTGCTGAGGTCCAGAGGCTAGTGGAACAGAGAAGGTCTCCTACTCTCCATATGACTTATCAAGAACAGTGGGACTCTCTGCAAACAAGGGTCTCTGAACTTCTCAGCTTCCTAAGTCAGAAGTGCAACAAAATCCACAAGGTTACTGCTATGCACTATGCCACTCTTGTGCATTTTGTTGAAGGACAGGATCCTCTGCTCTTAGCCAACACTCCCTTCTTTCCAGCATCTGAATACTTCACCAGGGAAGGAAGGTTGTTCGAGCAATTTAAGTAGTCGGTTCTGAAACAACAAGAGGAGGCTCAGGCAAGGGAAGATGAGCTACTTCAGAAGCAATTGGCACTTGAAGAAGCTCTGAAACTTAAGGATGACTTGATAGCCAAGTTGATGAATCAGCAACCACAACCTTAGAAGCACACCTATTTTTTTTCATTTTTCTTGCTTCTTTATTTTTGTTCTGTTTCGTATAACTTTGTATTTTTTTATATATATATAAAGTTGTTTGTTATTCAGAATCTTTCTTGTTTATCAATGTTTTTCTTCACTTTCCTTTTTTATTATGTTTTTTGTTAATGACAAAAGGGGGAGTAGTAGAAAGTATTTAATTAAGACTCTGAGCCCAAGTTAAAATGAATAGTAGAAAGTATTTGATTAAGACTCAGAGCCCAAGTTAAAATGAAAATTATAACAAATTCATTTTAGGAGAATCTTTTATTATCTCAAGTTTTTTTTATGCTTAAAAGAAATTTAATTAACCTGGATAGGACTTAGGGGGAGCTTACAAACCAACGGCTAAATTCTCAACGTCTCTAAACTCCTTTATAAATAGGGATGAAGACTTAGAGAATATAACAAGAATCTAGACATACAAGCAAAGGCCAATACTCTGTGCTAAAACGTCGAAAACAAACATCAACAACTTAGAGAATTCTTCCAATTGTTTTATCTTAGAATTCCTAAGTGTCTAGAAAAACAGAGTCTGTTCCGTTTCGTACTGTATTGTGAATACCTCTGATTGTATATCAAGTATTCAAAACTGTATTCAATTCTCTGTAATTGTTTAGAAGTCTGTTGGAGTTGTATTTTTCACTTATAAAAAACGGGTCAAGGGAGCATCCGTCATCCAAGAAATCCTTAAGTGGAAAGTATTTTTCACTTATTGAAATCACATACAAAGGCTTATGACATGATGCAAAAGCCTTTGTATGTGAATTTAGACTACTATCTTTTCCACCCTATGTTCTTCTTACGTGCCCAAATTTATTCTGAAAATACTCTCTGTTCAGATTATATAATCCGAACACAATTCCGATTATATAATCTGAAATGTGGTTTGTTTCATTTTGGAACTCTTGTTTGTACCGTCATTCTAGAAATTTAAAAAATTTCAAATTCATATTATGTAGTTCGAAGGTCGGAAAGGTTTCGATTATACAATTTGAAATCCCCCTTTATATATAGGTTTGTCCATAACCTGACATAAGCTCATCACCTTTTTCATCAAACACTCTACACACCTCTAAAAATACCCCAATTTTGGCAAAAATGTTATTTGGAGACGCAATTTGGTCATTAAGGGACGTCATACACACCATTTATGTCTGGATGCAGAGGTAATGTGACTATAAAACCTTCCTCATTCGATTTCTATGCGTTTTCATTTGATTCACGTCAACCGATATGTATTTGTTTCGCTTAGATTATATAATCTGAAATATTAACAACCTAGTTCAGATTATACAATCTGGACAATGCGAGTACAAAAACTATATCTAGTTTTCCTCACCGTGGTTTTGCACTGTTTCAATTATTGATACCCCCATTGATACCTCCAACTTTGGCACCTGACATTGTACCTCCAATTGTGTTGCCAACCATGTCACCTCAAGTATTGGATAAGCCCGACAATGCCAATGTCGAGGTTCATCCACCTCTAGTTGACAATCCTTCCAGCAATGCAAAAGTGAAGGTTGTAGTTCCAATTCAAAATCCTTCCGGTAACGTTAAATTCGAGGTTCTTCCACCTCAACTTGATATTCCTTTCGGTGATGCCAAAGTGGGGGTTGCACCTCAAGTTGAGATTCCTTCTGTCAATGCCAACTCCAAGGTGCCATCACCCGAAGTTAACCTTTCTATTTATCATCTCGGGAACAAATTTACTACTAAAAGAAAGATTCAATCACGAGACGAGTAGTTGGTATGGATTCGAGAAGAAGAATGGAAGCTATGATTTAATGTTGTTATTGGAAAATCAGACAATATTGGAAATTGTAGAAATGCAATTGTTATAGTGATATGTGAAAGATAAGGTTCCTATACCGAGTACAAGAAGTAGTACAAGCGTAAGATATCTAGCTCGGTGAAATGTGAATGTCTATTTCGTGTGCGAGTTTAATTTTTGATTGTCGGTGATTAGAGCTTTAAAGTTGGTTACAGAACACATAACCATAAGATGGCCAAAGTGTATAAAGGTCATAAAATTGTTGGACATCTGAACTGAAATGATAACAAACTCCTTTTTGAGTTGACAAACTTAATGGTTCCTCCAAGATATATTCAGACCATTTTACGGAATAGAAACGGTCGAATTGCAACAATTATCAAGCATATTTATAATGCGCGTCACAAGTATAAACAATATATTAGGGCTCCAAAATCAGAAATGCAGCATCTCATGAAATCTTTGGTTGAGAATAACTATGTGTATCGCTAAAGGAAGTATGCTGATTCCAATGATGTCAGAGATATTTTCTAGACACGTCTGGATCCCATCAAGTTTTTTAACACATTTCTTATTGTGCTTGTGTTAGATTCCACTTATAAGACCAACAAATATTATCTTCTGTTGCTTGAGTTTGTTGGTGTCACTTCTACAAAATTGACATTCTTAATTGAATTTGGTTATATTATAACGTCACTTGGGCTCTTGATATTACACCCTCTGTTCCCTTTTAAGTGTCTTTTTCATAAAAATAAAAAAAGTATTTCTATTTAGCCGTCGTTTTCAAAGTTCAATGCAATATTAAATGTTGTTTTACTAAGACTAGCCTTAGTCATTTAGCATGGAGACAAAAATATACAAAACGAGATAGCAAATGAATAAAGGTATTATGGAAAAAAGAGAAATTATTATATCAAAATTAATAACATTTATTGATTTTTTTATATATAAAAATGTTAAAAAATGACAATTAATAAAAAACAGAGTAGTAAGTTTGGTCAAATTGTACTCAAATCAATGTGCAAACACAAATACCCCTACTTATAATATAAGAAAAGTAATTTATCTTTTAAGAAACTATTAACATGTGCCCAGGACACAAGTTAAAAAACTAAATATATAAATATTTTTTGGAATTATCTATTCAATGTTGTAAAAGTTTAATAATTAATATTTTCAATACAAAATTTATTTATTATTTCCTTTTTTAACTCCTGAATTTGTGCCCTAAGACATAAAGGCATAAGTAGACACAAGATATCAATACCCTTATCTTTTTTAACTATCTTCGTGAAATTCTTAAAAAAAAAACTATCTTCCTTAAATGATTACGCCATTTCCTTTATTGTGGTCTACATATCTTCCAGCACTATAAGTGTTTGTTGAGCCTCTTGAATAAGAAACATACAGCTCAATTCCAAACCATATTCATTATTAGTAGGCTCCTTTGCTTCTTCTCAACATTCTCTCCCTAAATTTGTCTAATTAAGCTACTTTACACAATTAACATACACATATTCTAATGGAACCAACACTTCTCAGCTACAACAACAACAATAACAATGGTTGTGGCAACTCCGACTATGAAAATATTATTAGTTGGTTCGAAGATGTTTCTAGGAACACAGGTTCTGTTCAGACTCAGATACTATGCAATATTCTGAAACAAAACCATGGTGTGGAATATCTCAAGAAATGGTTGGGGGATTACAATATATTCGAAATGGAACCATGTGCATTGGAATCCCTTTTCACTTCTTTGGTTCCTATTGCTTCACATGCTGATTTTGAACCATTCATTCAGAGAATTTCCGATGGTGACACTGCTCCTTTACTCACTCAACAACCTATAACCACTCTTTCCTTAAGGTCACCTTTTATGTGCTATTTTCATTCTTATCTTTTTGTTTTATGGAAAATTTAAGATTCATTATAGTAGTGAATATCTCTCTGTATATTTGGATTGACGGTGAGTTTGACTGTCTGTAATTTAAGTTTAAAAAAGATAGACTCTTGTTTCATCAAAATTATTGTTAATTTAACTTTCGAACATCATTAGATTTTTTTTAAGAGAACGTATATTATTTGATAAAAGTCATATAATTTTGGTTTATTATTTGAATGGACATACAATTTTTTTTTTGGTATATATGGTTATTTTATTCTCAAGTTTTATTATTTATATATATATATGTATCCCTAAAAAAATAAATTGTTTATATACATCATGCTTAATGTATGATTGTTTTATTTTATCATCTTCCATCCATGTAAGTTAAAAATGATACATCATGGAAGTCTTTCTCATGGTTTTAATTATATTTGTGGAAAGATGTAGTTACGTCTTTTTCTTAATTGGATATTTCTTCTACCACATTAATTGGATGCAATTTAATTTTAATATTTTGTGTGGTGTTGGTTTTGCAGTTCTGGAACCACAGAGGGGAGGCAGAAATTCGTACCCTTTACCCGACATAGTGCTCAAACCACGCTTCAAATATTCACTTTATCAGCAGCATATAGATCAAGGTGTGACAATTAATAAATCAGTAAATATATTAGATTTTTTATGCAGGAAATAATATTATTTTTACTGTTCATATCTTTGATAATTTAAAAATTTTGCACAAAGTTTTTAAAATGTATATTTTTATAAACTAAACAAATCAGTTTTTTGGGCACATAAAATAAGAAATCATTTAATTGATATTTATTTATACTATAGCATGTTCTTATATTTATCATCAATTATTGTACAAATCGTGATTTTCTTTTAATGTTAAGACTCATAATTCGAAACCAAATGCAAATAATACCTTGCATTTCTAAAACATCAATTACTTTGAAACAAAATAAATATGCTAAAACACCAATATTTTAGATTGAAGAGATTTGTTTCATTTTTCAACCTACTATACCTTAGCATATGATTTGAAGTGCGGTATCTGGGGTGGATCACCCACCCACCGCACATCCACTCAAAACAGGAGTTTATAGATTCTTAAAATTCACGTTGAAAATGCATAGAGACATGAATTTATAGCCATTAAGTCAGATGTAGGAATAAAATTAAAAAGACAGTTTTCATATCTTTCTTACTAGTTAAATGTAGATATTTATTTAGGGAAAGTTAATGGATTTTTTTAATTAAATACAGTTAAGAACTATTTTCATATCTTTCTCAATTTTGAGTATAAATGGATTTCACTTCTAAGCATCATTCATTTATAGTTTTTTAATAACAATACCTAATAAACACTCAATCACTACGGTAAACAAAACATGTCAAACAAACATTACAAAATGATTAGTTCAATGAAAAGTATTGTGCGGTCCACTAAAGAGTGAGATGCTTAAGTGAGACCCTGAGTTTTATAAGACTTCCAAAAAAAAATTCATCAATAAAAATACCTATTAGATATCAGGTCTTAAATGATTAAGACCTCACCATTGAAAATGATCTAATACGATCTAAGTACCGAATTAAAATAATTTTTTGCAGAGTTTATCCAATAAGAGAAGGAGGAAGGGTTCTTGAATTCATATACGGCAGCAACTGTTTCAAAACAAAAGGAAATTTAACAGTGGGAACAGCAACAACACATTGCTATGCAAGTGAAGAATTGAAAATCAAAAAGCAAAAAACAAAGTCATTTAGTTGCAGCCCTCAAGAAGTGATTTTCAGTGGAGACTATAAACAATCCACATATTGTCACCTCCTTCTTGGCCTCTTCTACTCTGATCAAGTGGAATTCATCACCTCAGCTTTTGTCTATAGCATGGTACAAGCTTTCACCACCTTTGAAGAACATTGGAAAGAAATTTGTAATGACATTAGACATGGAACTTTAAGTTCAAAAATTAAGTCACCAAAATTGAGAGAGGCTATTTTGGACATAATAATAAGTCCAAACACAAATTTGGCTTCAAAATTACAAGGTTATTGTGAGGAGCTAGAAAAAGTTGATTGGTTTGGTTTGATTCCAAAAATTTGGCCAAATGTTAAGTACTTGTATGCAATAATGACAGGGTCAATGCAACCATATTTGAAAAAACTTAGACATTATGCAAATGGGTTGCCTTTGATTAGTGCTGATTATGGTTCAACTGAAAGCTGGATTGGTGTTAATGTTAATCCTAGTTTGCCACCAGAAGAAGTTACTTTTGCTGTTGTACCCACTTTCTCTTACTTTGAATTCATACCTCTTCATAGAAATAAACAAGATAGCAGTGATGATTTCATTGAAGATAAGCCAATTCCATTGTCCAAGATTATAGTAGGACAACAGTACGAAATTGTCCTCACAACTTTTACAGGTACACATCTATTTTATTTTATTATTCAAATATGGACTTCATGTTTTTTTTAAATAACTTAATATTATTGAAAACTGGTAATAATACGAAAAGAATTGCATATGAATCCATGAGAAAACCATTGAATAATTAGGACCATATTAGAGATATCTCTTTTTCACGTGGTTTATTAGAAGGTCCCTGCCTAAGATCTAGTATGACTTTTATTTGATGTCTCTAGGGATTATATAATTCAATCACAATTAAAATCACATCAACCCTATTTAACTACAATTAAACTGCTATTACTACCTGTAGGAGATCAGATATACTATTTATTTAATGGAATTAAAAAATATATTTTTTGTTATAATAGTGACCAAAAAAATGTATATTTCTTTCTTTCTTTTTTTTCGGTCTTAGATGAAGTGGTAAACCATTTAAAATAGACCCACACACAACTGTGAGGTCCTGGGTTCGAACCCGGGTCACGGCGTCTGGCCTTGCAATTTTGCCATTTGCCAGTTGAGCAAGGACTTCTAAACGTATATTTCTTTCTTTAATATTTATTTTAATTAAATTTATTTCTTTTAGTTTTAAATTATTTATATTATATTAACTTTATTTTCAAAACTCATGTTGTGTATTTTTTTAATTTAAATTTTTAAAAATGGAAGAAATATTTGTAAACAAAAATATATCATTAAAAATTAAAATTGATGATTAATTTTAAAATTCTTTTAACTATGGTACATATCTGAATTTTAATAAATAACTGAACTATTGTTAAAAGTAAATTTATATATTTGTAAAAAATATATATTGACGCTCAATGTAAGCACGTTATTTCAAGACTCGTTAAAAAGAGAAGATAAATTACATTTGTACAACTCTTTCATACTCATATTAAATTCTTATTCTCTTTATTTCTTTTTATTTCTCTTTATTGTTTTTTTATCAATAAGAAAAAAGAACAACAAAGTTATCCCAAAAATTCTATCAAAACAACCGTTCAAATATCATTACTCAAAAGAGAAAGCAATGTTGTGTTGTTGTTTTACATACAGTAGCCTCGTGATATGTCTAATTCAAGATAGCTACAACCCTAGCTTTACAAGGACTGGTGCGGGACATGGATCCTACCCATTCATAAACGCCAACCCTAGGTTTTACAAAAGAAGAGGGATGTATTTCAGTACTTTGATTCTGAAGTAGAAAACTATGTGGTTTTAGTTCAAGAAGTATGTGAACAAATGAAGTAATTGTTATTTTGATCTTAAATGTTTAATGAGTAGTTATAATAGTTTTACCATTTATTGAAATTTTAAAATAGTCTTTGATTGTGCACTTCGTTAGTCAAAATAGTCTCTGATATTAAAATGTTTCACTAGTATTGTCATATTAGTTATTCAATATACTTACTTATTTTCATATATATGTCAGTCCTTTTAAGTATTTATTGTAATTTCAGTTCATATATGAAAAAAGTTATTGTAAGTAATAAGAGATTATTTCAGCGTCAAAGACTATTTAGACTAACAGAGTACATAATCATAAACTATTTTAAAATTTTAATACATTAAAAAATTATTGTGACTACTTATTACACATTCAAAGACTAAAATGAATATTACCCCATTAACAAATGCATTTCAAATATGGTTTAAGGAAGCAAAAGCATTCCGAATATTTATCGAAATCATCATTACATCACTTTTTATGTAAAAATCATTTTTTTTGTTTCCTATACAATGTCTCGTAGGCATTTGTTAGAATTTTTCTATATTAAATTTTATTATTCAAAGTGGAGATGAGAAAATTATATGTATTTCAAGTATAATTGATAATTTTTTATCTTTCATATTTCTATTAATACTTTTCACAAATAAATTAATTTAAGGTAGATAAATCTACATTGTTAGAGTAGTCAAACATTAAAATACATTAACTTATTAAAAAAAAATGGGATAGCCAAGGTCACTCCAAGGTGACATTATCCTCTGCCCCCCATTGAAGAGAACGTGTTTTATACCTTTAGAGAGCATATTACACATATTTCCAAAAATTTTTACTATATTTAAATTATTAACAATTTAGATTATTTGTTAACATCTCTAAAAAAATTGTTAACATTTTTTTAATTGTAACGTGAATATTATACAACTGAAATGCTTACTACATCATTCAGCAATATTTCTATATTTTTGGTCAAGTAACCCTAATCAAAAGAATAAATGACGAAAATAAAAGATAAAGGATTAAACGTTTGTCCGAAATTGAGTTAAAAGATGCAATTTTAGCAAAAGTAAATGAATGAAACAGTAAAATCCAATTGTTCCTTACAAGAAAAATTAAAATTCAATTGTTGATCTAGAACACATCACCCATTACTTCATTTATTACACATGCAAGATGAGTAATGGGAACAGACCACAGCAGCTAACCACACATATTATAAGAGGTGAGTGGACCCAATATTTTTGTTTTTAATATATGCCTTTTAGTGACTTTGATTCACATTATTGTTACACTGACAACTTATTTTTATATTTTGTGGTGTTGAAAAAAACTTGAGCTCATTTAATATCCCCATTTTAATATGGGAAATGTTAAATTGTGTTTTTAAGACATAAGATTAGAAGCTAAATATATTTTTTTGCTTTTGAAAATGATATATTTTATATTTTAAAAGTTTAAAATTTAATTTTTTTAATACGAAAATTTGTCATTTAATTTTTTTTTAACGTCTTACCTTGTGTCATGAGAGCACAAATTGAGATGACATTTTTCATATAATATATATATATATATATATATATATATATATATATTTTCTCTAATCAATATTTAGTGTTTGTTTTGCCTCTAAATTCTTTAAAACAAAACAAATATCATCTCAGAGATCTCTACCATCATAGCACTTCCTTACAAATAGATGACTCCATACATTTTCCGTTAAAATAGATAATTAGCCTTTTTTTGGCGATGTCAAATTTTGAGCTTATATAATAAAAACTCATTTGGTAATGTTTTTTTTTCTATGAGCTTATAACTTATTTTTAATAGCTTATAACTATTTGATGAGCTAATTCAATTAGGTCATAACTTATCAAGTTTTCGCTATAAGTTCATCCGATATAAATTATCTTATCAAATATCTCTATTTATTTTGTCAAAGAGAGCATTTTTATTAACGGTTGTCAAAGAGAACCATAATAATATTCAAACAATTAAACACATCCTTTATTAATTTTCAAATAATAAAACGTTTATCTAATTTTTGTGAAGAATAGGCAGATTCAACCAAAAATAAATATCTCTATCGTTTTCAAACTTACCTGCGGGATTTATGGTAGTGCTTGCATTTCAAGAATACGTACAGACAAACTTAGCGGTTAGTCTATGATCATATCATTGTATCATACTCGTGCAAACATCAAATAACCCTAGTGCAGTTACAAGATTTGGACACAATATTTAAATATACATTCAAAAAAGTAAAAATAAATGGAAGAAAAATTGAATTATATTTTTTTCTGGTACAGTGGATTATATGTTAACTGCCGATGGATTTTAATCCAAATGCTTTTTATAGTTTAAGTTCAGACCAACCAAGTATTTTTTTTCTTTTCACTTATCAAAGAATGCTGGGAAACACCGTTAAAATACTAAAATAACCTCATCAGCAGTTAATTGTCGATGGATTTTAATCGGCGGTAATTAACTACCGAAGAAAAATGGGGTTAAATTCGTCATTTTATGGTATTTTTTAGCCTTCACAAGAGTGTAAACAGCAATTTTCAGTATTTTTTTCTCTAAAATTAATATTTATATTTTAAAAATTTTAAACTTACAGGGTTGTACAGGTGCAGACTAGGAGATGTGGTAGAAGTGTCAGGATTTCACAATGGGACCCCAAAATTGAACTTTATATGCAGAAGAAAGCTAATTCTAACAGTAAATATAGACAAAAATACAGAGAAGGACCTTCAACTAGTGGTAGAGAGAGGATCACAAATTTTAAATAAAGCAAGAGCCGAAATTGTTGATTTTACTAGCAATGCAGATGTAACTAATGAACCTGGTCACTACGTTATTTACTGGGAGATTAAAGGAGAGGTAGATGACAATGTACTTGATGATTGTTGCAGAGAAATGGACCTATCTTTTGCTGATCATGGATATGTGGTGTCAAGAAAAACAAATTCAATTGGGCCACTTGAACTTTGCATTTTGGAGAGAGGGACTTTCAAGAAGATTTTGGATAATTTCATAGCCAATGGGGTTGCATTGAACCAATTTAAGACTCCTAGGTGCACTAACAATCATGTGTTACTCAAAATTCTTGACACTTATACCATAAAAAGGTTTCGTAGCACAGGCTATAGTTTAAATTAGCAGCACACTATTATGGATGTAATTATTATGGATGTAATTGGTGATATTTCCTTAATTTAATGGATGTTTCAGGTCAATGTACTAGTCTTATGGAGTTATAGCCATTAAGAACATTGTAAAAGTTTTATTGCTTTTCATTTTCGATTTTCTAATAAGACGAGGTGCATGCTTTATCTTTTTTTAAAAGTTTTTTTTTTTCAAACTTGTAAACATGTAATACAATCTTTAGGTTATAGTTCTCTAATTTTATCTTTTGTTATTCTTTAGTTTAACACGACTCATGTAACACCTACAATTGCTAGGTGTTTTAACATGAATCTAGCTTATATATATCAACACAATAACATCGTCAAAAGAATAAATTAACTATATATCTACTAGCAAAATATCAATCAAAACAAAGACCTAAAGCTACATGGCTTCACACACACTATGTTAAGAAGCTGGCAACCAAAGATGCAGCGTCAGAGGACGAAGATACAATGCTAGATCCAACTTATCGGGCTTCAACCACAACTAATGTTGTCCATTGTGTCTATTGTGGGGGAGGGCATGAGTATGAAGAATGCACTGGGAATCCAGTATCAGTCAACTATATATGTTGGTAGTCAACCAAACAAGGCTTACAACCCTTACTCCAACACATACAATCTTTGATGGGCATATCACCCTAACTTCTCATGGGGTGGTCAAAAGAAGAATGCTCCAACTACCAAGCCAAAACCTCCAACAAAAAGTGTTTTATAAGAGAGTATGGAGGGTCTCTTGAAAGAATTCTTCACCAGAAATGAGTCCATAAGTTCTAAAACTTTAGAAGCCTTAGTTTCTATAGGTGCATCGCATAAGACTATGGAGAATCATCTAGGAAAAATCTGAAGGTGAGAAAAACCACAAGAGGGG
>Ga0228710_1009690_pt1 | contig 13230 bp, 8 predicted proteins | sample MedpolnodulmetaG_FD_177995 | JGI IMG/M metagenome (GOLD analysis project Ga0228710, IMG submission 177995) | Root nodule microbial communities from Medicago polymorpha collected in Santa Monica, California, United States - pink nodules | ecosystem: Host-associated > Plants > Roots > Nodule...
CAAAAATAAATAAAGTCGTAAAACTAATGTGAAACTATATATACTGTAATAGCCCCTCAAGTTGGAGGTCGATAAATCTTCATCAATCACAACTTGGATATAGAAGATTAAATGACTCAACTAACAAGCATTTTGTAAAAAGTATATGCAATTTTTCTCTCTTTTGCAATGTGACGATCAATTTTAAGTGTTTAATTCTTTACTAAATAGGTTACTATGTGGCGTGCAACGAAAATTGAAACAATATTGTTGATGAACAAGAAATGATCAGTAGAAAATTGATAATGGCGAATAACGAGGAGAGAAGTAAGCTTTTCATACCATTTCATGTTGGATTGTTTAATGCTTTGATAAGCTTCCACATTTGTTTTAGCTTTTTTAGGTGAGACGCTTAAAGGAATCTACCATATATACATGCCCTTTAAAGTCACCATATAAGAATGCATTGTTGACATCCAATGAATTTAAATGCCAGTGATGCACCGAAGCTAAACTAGAACTAGTCTGATGGTATATGTTATGCCACCGGTGAATTAAGTGTCAGAAAATATAAACCTTTAATCTTATTATAACCTTTTGAACTAGTCTGATAGTATGCACTTGCGACTTTCCATTGTACCGTCAACAGTGTGTTTGATCTTGTAGATCAACTAACTTCCAAGTTCTAATATTTTCAAGTGCAGTGAGCCTCAACTTGCATTTCTTACTTCCGACATTCAAATTTGCTAGTCTCAACATATGATATTAGAGACAAAACAAACCAACAATGATTGTTAGGTAGATTATGACAAGAAATATAGTTAGACATATAACATGAATTATTGGATGATGGAGAATAAAAAGCACTATGTAATCTTGCAAGTATAAAGGTAGAGTTTTGGTTCTGAAGGATTTTCTGAGGTTAATGTGAGGTGAAATGATAGGAGATGGATGAATATCAGTGGATGAAGTATCTGTATTAATGGCAGTGATTGGAATTTGATTATAATAATTCACTATGAGAGGATCAAAATGAGATGGAGTAGTAGCATGAATAGATGAAACAGACAATGATTCAAAATACTCCCAATAATGGGTGCAAGATGAAGGATTTCCTTTATAAGGTAAAACATGCTCATGAAAAGTGACATGTCTGGAGATGAATATTTCTTTTGTATGTAAGTCAAACAAAACATAGCCTTTGAAGTCTGCCTTGTAACCTAAGAAAATAGATTTTATGGCTCTCAGCTGAAGTTTAGTTATGTGTGTCTGAATTGTGGAGGCATAACAAAGATGGTTAAAAACTTTAAAAGTGGACATATCAGGTGGTTTATCATGAAGCATATAAACAAGAATCTTATTTTCTAAGATAGGTGTGGTAACTCTATTCATGAGGAAAATGACATGTAACACAACATAGGACCAAAAGGATGTAGGAAATTTTGATTGATATAAGAGTGCTATCCCTATATTAAGGATAAGCTGATGTTTCCTATTAACTATATCATTATGTTGAGGGGTTTCACAACAATACCTATGGTATGAAATGTCTTTAGAAGCATAAAAATTGGGAAGTAGGAACTCAGGGCAATTATCAATTCTTATAACTTTGAGAGTTATGTGATACCGTATTTCAACGATGATAATAAAGTTTTGGACATGGACAGATACTTCAGATTTAGATTTAAGGAGAATGATCCATAAGCATCTTCTGTGGTAATCTACAATAGTTAAAATTCTTCCCACAATGAGAATTCAGTTCTTCCCACAATGAGAATTCAATTCTTCCCACAATGAACGTAATTCAGTGAAATAATCCGCACTTCCTTAGAACCTTGTTTGAGATTATTGATTGAAGAACACAAAGCAGAGATACAAATTCTATCAGCCTTAGAAAAATGTTCTTTGAGTTCTTCCCAAACATCCAAAGCATAATCATGAAAAACTATGGTTTGTGCTATTGATTTAGAAGCCGAATTAATCAACCAAGAATGAATTAGATGATTACACATTTCCCACACACCTATAATCAAATCCAAACAATCAGGTGCAATACCATTGATGAACGCAAGCCTGTTCTTGATACCAAGTGCATGCTGCATAGAACGCTCCATGCACAATAATTGGAGCAATTGAGTGTAGGCGTAACTGTAATTGAATCTGGACCTTCACTAGGATGCACATAGAAGATTGATTCAGAATTAGGTTGTTAAGGTTGATTCAAAGCGGGATTTAGATGTGGAGGCATGATGAATGATGAACAAAACATAATCAAGGAACTAAGAGAAGACCGAATCAAAGAAGAAACTGAAGAAAACACAACAAATCTTGATGAAATTCAAGATCAAACGAATAGTGTGAAGCTAATTACCAAAGAACAATTCATCAGAAACACAAATGAAAATCAACAAGAAATCAATGCAGAATCATCGAAGAAGATAAAGATCAAGGATAAACAATGAAGCATAGCGGAAGAAGGCATAACCAAAAACGGTTATAGGTAGTTAAGATTGTAACTAACTTCTCTCTTAAGAAATGAGAGAAAATCGATACCATCTTATGAAGCGATAAACATGAATGAATGTGTAATTTTTTAATTGATGAATAAGGAGAATACATCATTTATTTCTACAAGAAAGAGTTCTCATACCAACTATTGTAGTCTAACTAGTAGAGAATTCTATGAACTAGAGATAGCTTGCTACGCAAGTAATTGTCTTATACACTAAAACGAATGTGAAACTCTATGTTGTAATTGTTAGCCTATATTTTCAGAAAGGGTATTTTAAATGCAGTCAAACTAAGGTTGACCTTATGCTCGAAGAAATAAGTGATGCTCTTTTATTTTATACACTTAGTCGAAGTTGGATTTGCTGGAAATGCTCATTGCGCGTGTTTCGGTTCGACAGGCAAAGTATATCGAAGAGCGGTTTGTTTTGGATAAGGTCAAGCAACAGATATTTCCAGGGAGCGTGTATTCGAAATTCAAATCGAACAGATATCTGTTGTCCGCTTATAGCAGTTATAGCTTCAAATCCTATGTAGGTAGTTACTTCTATTAGTATAAATAGTAGTTTCTCGCAAGAGAAAGTGGTCACAATTCAATCATACAAAAAACTTACACTCAAACTATCCGCATTCAAGAGAAAAACGAGTCACAAGTTGCAATGTATGAACATGTGTACCAATTTACATTCAATCAATGCAATTTAAGTTTATTTTCTTAAGTGTCTTTGCAATTTACTTGTTTATTTCAAGCAACATTTTTATTCGTATTTCGAAAGTGACTTCGACGAATTTGACTAAGTTAAATTCGATAACTATCTTTATAATCTTCTTATATTATTGAAGAACAATCATGAATTTCTGAAAAAGAGAAAGCACAATACGTCTTTAAGATTTACTGGTTGATTTTGCAAGTAACTATTTTTAAACCAGCGGCTGTTTACCAAAAATCAGTGTAAACATTAATATACATTGCAGAGCTATTTTTGTCTATGAGATCAAGCTTTCCATGTTAAGCTGGATAAAAATGACCAATGGGGAAAAACACAATAAAACATATGATGTTTGATTAGTTTCTAGATAATTGACATAAAATGTTAAACAGTAGGTCTAATTATGACGTTGACTTCGAACATGATTCCATTATTATAACTTTTATTTTTAATATTTGCAATTGAATACAATTAATCAATAAAATAATATTTTAATTTGGCACAAATGGTCAGACTTTCCGCTCACACCAACTATGACTCAAGTTCTAGTCGAGAATTCAACAATTGGTAGGTTATACGTAAATTTCATTGTAAATCCTCAACGAAGTTTTGTTGTTCTCCCTTACCTTGCATGAGATATGATCCCCTAATCTAATTAGGGACTAAAAAGAAGGGGTAATTGACCTTCAAGATCAGGAGAGCTATCAACCGAACAATACTCTGTGATTATCAATATCTTTGCAAATCATATCATTTTATCTGTAATATCTTTCATGAACAACATTACCTCAAATTTAGGGATCCGGATTCCTGCAATGACTTCAGTAAATTCGAATCTTTGAACGAACATAAAATAACTAGTTTTGACTATAGTAAATCAGATTTAAAACGCTGTTCAGTGTATAAGCCGTCTGATCTCCATCCAACGACTTTGATTCACTAACTGCATTATCTGTGTACAGGCAAGGAATTCAGATTCCAAATTCACCATAGTCAAACACTATTTTCTCATTCTGTATATACTTTAGCCTATGTAAATTTCAAATCTGACACTATGATGAGTAATTTCCATTATCAAACTTGTAAACTGAGATGTATCAATAAGGATTTGGTTCACTGATTCACTCATCATTTGATGTTTCTATACATAAAACATTTTTGAAAGGATAAGCAGAACTGGGAGACATGTGAAAATCGTTTATGAACTCTTTTAGGATCGGTATAATGGTCACTGAAAAATGAGGTAAAAAATTAAGGATGAGCTTTATATGACAAAATTAGTCCCCAAGCTTTCCTTTGAAGGAGAGGCCAATTTGACACTGGAGTGAAAATTCACCTGATGGATTAAACCTTCTCAGTGCATGAGAAAGTAATTTTCCCATATCAAATTCTCTCTTCAAATAGCCTCAAGTTAACAATTTCTTGCTGTGAAAAGTCTGTGCAGTATCCCTTCTCAACAGAAACACCTTCCTCCCTTGCAAGATGCTCAACTTCTTTTTTGTACTCTTTCACCACCAACATTCTTTGGATCCAACAAATTACAAGCTACTTCAATATACCTTCACCATGAATAAGTGCCATGTCCTGTACCTGAAGCGAGTCTGCCACTCTTGCACTAATCCATTTTGCAATTCTGCAAACGGCACTAATATCAGAAGATAATAGAGGGTCATTGTAGTCATCAACCCAATAAGTTTTTTTTTACACAACAAGTTAGCTTAATGCTTATAGCAATTATACATTAACGATCCGCAATAAGCTAACACTCAATGTTCAAAGTTAGATGTAACACACAACAGCAATTTTGAAGTACCTGCTTCAATTTTCCATCCAACCATTTAGGCAATTACAACTTATTTTTATTTACTGAATTGCAATGTCGAATGCCTATTAATAACTTGTTGAATTTTTATTTTTCATCAACAAGTATAACTAGCTATGGTGATGATTTTTTAGCAGAGATTAGATTCATGTATTGTTCTACTATCATTTCTGGAGATAAGTCAGTATAGTATCCTTTTTCTACATCCAACCCTTCTTGTGCTGCCAACACCTCAACCAAATTCTGCACCCTATCAGCTCCAATCCGATTTGGCTCCAACAACATGCAAGCTATTTCGGTGGAACCCTCACAAACAATCCCGAGCGTTTGCACCGTAGGAAGCCCACCACCACGAGCACTAACCTTCCGTGCAATCCTTTTTGCTGCGGATACATCGGTCGATATGAGTGGTACGTTGTAGAGCGTGACCCAAGACTGCGCACCAATCATTGAGATGCCTTTGGATCTTGAAACAACAATAGGCCCTTCGTCTGGTGTTTGAGGTAGGATATCGGGCATAGTCCACCCTGCCCATTGGTTTCCCATGGAATTAGGCCGGTAATATCCGAGCTCTCGCCTTATTGCATCAAGTTGTTTCCCGGTTGGGTGTGCAGCAGCATAAAGAAATACAGGTACTGCATTTTCATTTATAACAAAAAATGCAGTGCAAGTGTCAACAAAAAAAAAAGGATTAAATTCTCTTGCAATACGTCGATTAATGCTATGATATTATGATGTTCTTAAATTGTTGGATTTGATTGTTCTAAAATGAAATTTTAATATTTTCTTAAGCAAAAGAAAGGTATGCAGAGGAGGCAACAAATTGTAGGACACGGCATTGCAGCATAGCTGGCACCCCACACTCTAACAATAATCCGCAGCATACCAAAATCGAGTACATTTTAACAAATTGATGATTTGTTATGTATACTTAATATCGATCATTAAATTTTCTCATTCATGGTTAAAATATTTCATTTCCTTCAAGAAAGTGGTTTCTCCCATTAAGTACATTAAAATATAACTTGTCAATGAAGGGAACCTAATATTATAAGTTTTCAAACATAAAATTTATGCTAGTAGGAAAAACCACCTACATATGTGCAACACAAATAATGGTGCATCAATGTACAACATTCCACAAATTAAAGTTCTTTATGACTTACCATTGAATTGGTTGCCAATGTCTGCCGCCACAGATTTTGCCAACCACGCTGCATCGTCCAATGATGCACGAGCAAGCGGGTGGAAAACAATGTCATCAACTGCGCCTAAGCGGGGGTGAGCTCCATCATGAAATTCAAGGTTGATGGCATTGAATGCAGCCTCAGTCATGGCCAGCACAGTTTGTTGCAGGGGACTGTATATGGCATTTCCTGTGCAGTCGTGTAAGACATACGATACGAGGTTGTACCTTGCCCTGTTGTAAGTTCTATCATGAAATTTGTGCACAACGACAGTTTCTGAGTTCGACCTCGCTGCTCGTTCAACTGCATCAAGTGTAGCAATGTTGCGTCCTTCTGAGATGAAGAATTTGCAACACAGTAACATGGAATGGTCAGCCGCTTTCTTTTGCTCCTACACAAATAGTAAGATAGTGAAATATTGTTCTGTTGAAGAAGAAATAAGAGAATACATTTATTTAGATGTTTGAAATAGCTTATTTGATGACATGAACAGAAGTTTACTGAAATTCTCTCTTTGATTATTAAAATAGGGGTTAATTTTTCCCCAATTTAAAAATGTCATGAACTAGTTTGATATTATTTTTTATCGATGACTGAATTAGGCCGTGAGAAAATTGTTAGGGAACAAATTATGTTTCACTCAAATTTAAATGTAATTTTATGTTGATTAAATAGATGTTGTTGTGGGATTGGGTATATCAACTGATTTGAGTGATAGAAAAGTAAAGGTTGAACACCTTATAAGTAAGAGGACCCATAAACCCACTGCCTTAAGGTTTTTGGTAAGAGTGTGGCGTCTCTCTCACTTGTAAGTAAGAGAACCCACTGCCTTAAGGTTTTGGGTAAGAGTGTGACGTCTCTCTCGCTTGTGCGGTTGTTCTAACCTCGATGTGGACGGTCTCCCGAGCTTCCCCACTGACCCAACAAATGGTTGAGGAGTTAAAAGATTGGGGTTAAACTCGGATGAAGAAGAAAATACAATCATTCTTTTGTGTGTAAATCAGGTATCCTCCGTGCGCAACTTAAAAAGACTAATTCCCTGAACCTTGTGTTTAAGTGGAGACAATTCTCACCTCACAAGCCGATTTTGTAAGGATGAATTAGACCCCAAATTTCAACGTTGCTGAACTCAAATTGGCGGAAATTATCCCAAAGACTTGTGCCCAAACTGGATTTGATTCTAGACCTTTACTAACATTTGTCCATCCAAAATAAAATGCTGTGGATGTCCTTGACAAATAGGTTCAATGTTTGGTATAGTTTGTTGGATGTTAGAAAGAAATGTACGTATTATTATTTATTACTCTACATTATCTATGCAATTTCCTATAGTCAAATATTTATAGATTGGAAAAGAAATGAAACATTATTAATTTCTATTAACTGAGAGATCCCCACTCCCTTGTTTGAGTGGGATTAGGATTCTCTCCATTGAAAATTCTCTCAAGTTTTCTCATGTGGAATCTCAACCATCAATCATGAGAGAGAAAGTGAGAATTAAATTATAATGAAAAGTGGTTGTTGTATTTTAATGGTGGAGATTGAAAATGGAGAAAACTTGAGTAAATTTTCAATGGAGAGGATCCAAATCCGTTTGGGGGATTAGAATTCTCCGTGCACCATGTGAATCCCTGTCAATAGCTATTATTATTATTTAAAAGTAATAATTGTACCACACAAAAAATTGAAAACTTACTCTTATCCACAATTTCTAACACACGTGACTTTTTGAGGCAGATATTCAAGTAGTTTTTCTAGAGGATATATATAAAAATTAAATAAAAAAAATACATTATTCAACCAAAACATGATTGAAGTAAAAAACTTGCAGGTTTATTGTTGAAAAGAAAAGAAATGGGAAATTTGAACATAATTTATTTATTCTCAGAAAAAGATTTAGAATCAATGGTTTTAGTTCAACAATTACTAACTACACCTGTAACAACTAATTACAGTGTTAGCATTATATTCTTAACCTGAAACAACAACACTATCATATAAAGAAACATACCACTGCTACCCTTTACTCTCATTTCCTTGTTCCTTTCCCTTCTCTTTGTATTAATTTGGGTAACAATTCTCAATAACAAGAAAGAAGGACAGAGATACATGGAACAATTAAGAGAACATTATCTAGATATTACCATATATGTGTTTAATCAGTTAATAAATTAATAAAATGGTCACCATAAGTAATAAAATAGTATCATCATCTATAATATAATATAGTCTAATGTTAACATCAGTAATCAGAGGAAGAAAAAGTTAAGGAAAGAGATTTCTGACCTTGGTAGTAGTATAATTCAAAGCCATGGTGATCCTTCTCTAGCTAAAACTTGTGTTCACAAGGTATACTTAAACTAACTTGAAATGAGAACTTGTCTCCAAGTTGGGGAGTATTATATGTGACTACCATTTTTATATGGTACAGTGCAATATACATCACTTTCATCCACCCAATAATGTCCCCACGTGGCGCCACGTCATTCCATTATTGTCATCATAGAAGAAAACAAGAAGTTACTTCCAAAAGCATAAATTGCATGAATTGTATGACCTTATTTTTTTTGTTTTGTTTCAAAGAAAAAATAGATCAGAATCACACAAATTAAAGATGAAGAAGAGCGATCTTTACCGGTTTGAATTCTCGTCCAACACATCAAATATTTTCTCAATCTTTTCATGTCTTCACTCAAACTCAATTTAGAAGCCTTTTTTCTTAAATTCCTCTGTCATCCCTCACTTTAAAAGTTTCTTATAAAAAATAAATTTTTCATAACGTGCAGAAAAACAAAATTGTATTTAACAAATACAACTCTTATCATAAGAAAGAGCATTCAATAAACGCTTAAAAACCTTTGATTCCACTTTACCTTTTTTTTATTACTTGCCCAACACGTAAGCCCACAGAATTGAAATGGCTAATCCACTGAATTGGATTCTCTTAGCTGGTTATGCTTATTTTAATTAACACAAATTAAGCCTATAATACTACAAATTTAAACTAACCACTACACTATTCCATATTTGAAAAACAATAAAAAACAATTGCTAAACCAGTAATTTTCCTAGGCACCCTCACCTAAACTGCTTAATAAGATTAAAAAAAAAAATTGCTGCTGTTGATGACGGATTCAGTGGTTGCATTGCAGAGCTAATTTTGTCTATGAGATAAAGTTTATCAGTTAAGCCAGATAAAAATGATCAATGGAAAAACACACAATGAAACAAGATGATGTATGAATTATGATTAGTTTGTAGATAATAGACAGAAAATATTAAGGCCATTAAAAAAAAAAAAGACAGAAAATATTAAACAATAGACCTAATTACGACATTGACTTCGAACATGATTACATTATTATGACTTTTATTTTTAATATTAGCAATTGAATACAATTTATTAATAATAAGAATATTTTAAGTTGACAAAAATGGTCGGACTTTCTGCTCACCAGCCGAGACTTGAGTTCTAGTCCGGAATTCTGCAATTGGTAGGCTATGCGTAAATTCCACAGTAAATCCTCAATGAGGTCTGTGTTTCTTTCTAACTTTGCATGAAATATGTTCCTCTAATCTAATTAGGAACTAAAAAGAGGGGGCAATTGACCTTCAAGATCAGGAGAGCCATCCACTGAACTATGTTCTATGACTACTAATATCTTTCATGAACAACATTACCTCAAATTCAAAGATCCAGATTCCTGCAATGACATCAGTAAATCAGAATCGTTGAACAAACATCAAACAACTAGTTTCGACTATAGTAAATCAGATTTAAAACGCTGTTCAGTGTATAAGCCGTCTGATCTCCATCCAACGACTTTGATTCACTAACTGCAGTATCTGTGTGCAAGCAAGAAATTCGGATTCCAAATTCACCAAAGTCAAACACTATTTTCTCATTTTGTATATACTCTAGCCTATGTAAATTCCAAATCTAACAGACTAACACTATGATGAGTAACTTCCATTACCAAACTTGCCAACTGAGATGTATCAATAAGGTTTTGGTTCATTGATTCACTTATCATTTGATGTTTCAATACATAGAACATTTTCGGAAGGATAAGCAGAACTGGAAGGCATGTGGAAATCATGAATGAATTCTTTTAGGATCGGTAATAATGATCACTTGAAAAATGAGGTAAAAAAATTTAAGGATGAGCTTTATATAAAAAATTAGTCCATAAATTTTTCTTTCAATGAAAGGCCAATTTGACACTGGAATAAAAAATCACCAGATGGAATAAACCTTCTAAGTGCATGAGAAAGTAATAATTTTCCCACGTCAAATTCTCTCTTCAAACAGCTCCAAGTAACTTTTAACAATTTCTTCCTGTGAAAAGTCTGTGTAGTATCCCTTATCAACAGAAATACCTTCTTCCTTTGCAAGTTGTTCAACTTCTTGTTGCACTTTCTCACCACCAACATTCTTTGGATCCAACAAATTACAAGCTACTTCAATGATACCTTCGCCGTGTGTAAGCGCCATGGCCTGTACAGAAGCGAGTCCACCACCTCTTCCACTAATCCGTTTTGCAATTCTGCGAACGGCGCTAATATCAGAAGATAATAGAGGGACATTGTAGTTATCAACCCAATTCGTTGCTCCAATGACCACAACACCTTTTGTTGGAATCACTTGAGATGGACCACTATATGGTTTCAAGGGCAAAGTGTCTGACTTTTGCACGCCAATCCACTGGTTTTCGCTGGAATTTGGTTTGAAATAACCAAATGCTCTTCTGATTGAATCAAGTTTCCTCCCCTCTTCATGTGCTGCTCCATATAAGAAAGTAGGAACTGCAGGAAATTTTTATGATCATTGATGTGCAATTGAAATAATTTGAAGTATGATGATGATCATATACTAAACGACAGGGAAAGACATAACATATTTTAATGTGACATTGAAGGGAGATAATGATTTTGGTCCTGAAGCATGCTCACTGCTAAAACTAAGTCAAAACATAACACTGTTGGCTCCTTTTGACAAATTTAATATTTGGCTCCTTTTGTGCTAAATGTTGAAGAAAACACATAATACAAAGTTGCCACTCAAAAAGACTATGTATGGATGACCTTATAAAATTTCACTGGTATGTTCTTATACCATGCGAATTTTTGCATCGAGATGTCTTTCTACCGGTCCTTTCAACATCTACATAAGCTTCAAATCCCTTCCCAAGAAATAACATTCTCCTTTAGTCTATATTGGATAAACTAATAACCATTTACTAACATGTAACTATATAAACACATACATCCAATTATGTGTTACCAACTTGCATCTATGTGAATAATGTTCATTTTGCTTTCGAAATTGATTCTAACTCAAAGCTAAAATTTCGAGCTTTCGCCTCTACAATTGATTTTTAGCCTAGAATTTATCGTTCAACTCACTTTTAGTTAAAACCATTTTGCAGAATTCAAAATCAATTTTTGTCACAACAGAACCAAACAATAAGTAATATATGATAGTGAGTGATACGGCGACAAAACGATGAAATGTAACTAGCATCTATCAACATCATTAATGTAAAGTTATTAAAACTCATAATAACATACAATATAATATGACCCTTAAGTCATGCTATGCTACTACTAACCTTCCAAACTAGAACCCATGTCAGTAGCTAAACACCTTGCAGTCCTAGCTGCTTGATCCAAAGAAGCATCAACCAAAGGATGAAAACATATATGATCAACAACACCAAGTCTAGGATGAGTTCCACTATGAACCTCAAAATCAACATTATCAAAAGCAGCCTTCACCATAGCCAACACAGCATTTGTCAAATCACATGATGACTTTCCACTAGACACAGAATCCAATTCAGAGACAAGAGTGTAACCAACTCTATTATATGCCACATCTTCAAACTTGTTAATAATTGGTGCTAATGGAAAATACTTAGCAGCTTTTTCAATTGATTCCAATGCACTCTTGTTTCTGCTTTCTGATATATATACTTTGCAGCAACCTAGAATTGTCTTCAACATTTTTTTTTGTTTTCACTTTGTAATTATACAATGAAACTATTCAACATTGTGGAATTGGACAATGGTACCATAAAACATGTTCCTTAATTCATTTTACACCACAAATACATCAACAAACAAAACCTTATCAACCTAGGTGGTCCACAATAGAGCATGTTTTACAACCATTGGATCAAGTGGGTCAATGAATCTTATAGTAAAATCATACACATCATATTAATCATAGATGAGAGTGCAAAGTTTCAAATTTTTACAGTATGAAAACCAAAGGAAAAAATAACAGATTGAAAATAAAATAAGACGAAATTACCTGATTCAGTTATGTTAGGAGAAGAAACAAAGAACCTCAGCTGTCACGAATCAGAAACCAAACCACAGAAATATTTGTAGATTTTTGCTAGTTACACCCATTTTAATTTCTAGTTACACCCTCTTATACATATTAAAAATTCTAATTCCCAAATTATCCCTTCTCCTCCACTATCTCTCTCGCCCATGTTCAAATGTAAAAATAAAATAAAAAAAATCTTACTCTCAATTTATTTTAGTTTAAGTACCACTTGTAAATTTTCAGTTTCTAAATCTTACTAAAACTCAATTCAAGTGTGTTTATGCAAATTCAATTCAAGTACATTTACTTAAATTCATGTAAGTGTTTTTACACAAACTCATTAAAGTAACTACAAACTCAATTTATTGCAATTTAAAAAACTTTCAACATGATCAAATTCACATGTAAACTGGAACATATATGTCAACTCAGGACTATGTAAACTAAATATAGGTTAAAATAAATAATTAATTTCTATAGTAGTATACTAAAAAGAACATATTGTTAAAAATTACTAAAATACTATGGAATTATCAGCTAAAATGAAATAAATATTAAATTTGTCAATAAGTAAAAGTTATTTTCTCAGTATATGTTGAAACTCAAATTTTAAAACATAGTGTTAGCGTCTATCAAAATATAAATAAATAAGTGTTTCTCTTTTTTTTTTTTTTTTTTTTTAAAACA
>Ga0228710_1009691_pt1 | contig 13227 bp, 10 predicted proteins | sample MedpolnodulmetaG_FD_177995 | JGI IMG/M metagenome (GOLD analysis project Ga0228710, IMG submission 177995) | Root nodule microbial communities from Medicago polymorpha collected in Santa Monica, California, United States - pink nodules | ecosystem: Host-associated > Plants > Roots > Nodule...
GATCTATTTGAATTGTGACCTGTAGCATTTTATTATTTAAACATATATATTGATTTTAAAAAATACAATTGAATTTAGAATCACATTTAACAAAGGGTGTTTACAATCTTTCATCATCATCAACATCACCTTCATCACTTTATACAAAACCCAAAAAAATTCTAGAAATTCAACAACAAAATCATCATCTTATCACTGCACCAAAAATGATTAAAGTTTTGGAATTCTTCATATATCTAACGACACTGAGATCAAATGAAACTTAATACGAAGACCCTATTTCAGACCCAAAGCACGGAGACACCACCATCTCTCAAATATGTGCCCCGTTTCAATTTGGATTTTCTTCAACGAGGTTTTTAGAAACATCCATTGATTTAATCTTCTTCTTTTCCTTCCTCTTCCTCCATTTTCAATCTCTCTTTGCTTTTCAATTTACTACAACAACATCAACATCATCTTTCATCTTGTCTCAAAAAACCCTTTAACTTCTCAAATTTTAAAAACCCGATTTTTTTCTCAACTCACAAATCTATATGACAATATATCGACAAAATCTCATCTAAAATGGAAGGTTCTCAACCCAGAAAATAATTGATTTTAGTTTATTGCAAAACCATGAAGAAAAAAACGCAAAAAATAGAGTTTTTCAGGACGAAGCTAGATGTTGATGATAATAAGATGCAATTGTGTTCATAACATCACCTTCAAATGACTTTAGGAGTCTGGATCCAAACGGTGGAGAACGAGTGCTTTTGCAAATAATGGTGTTAATCCAGCTCTAGGGAGGAAAACAATATTTTATTTAAGAGGATATTCCAAAATTGACCCTAGAGTTAAATGAATTACATAAATACAATTTACTTCCAGCATTAGGTGATCAATGTACAATCATAACCGTTCATTACATATCCAACAACTAGCATTAGATCCTTAAAAAAAAAACTAGCATTACATCTCTCACGGGTGCATGACCCATTCACATCATGCACCGTAGACGGAGCCATATAACATATTGCTCAACAAGAAAGCAGGTTAAACAGACCGATCTAACATATTGATCTATTTGTTATATTGTATATGGGAGTTGGGTATGCTCCATTTAATGGATGTTTCATTTAGTCCATTTATGGTATGGAGGCAAGACATGCGGCAATTAAACATCCAAAGATTAAATCTCTTAACAACAAAAAAATTCAATGTTTAATATTTGAAATTAAAAAAAATGAACATTTGTTTAATAAAACAGATTCCTTCCTCTTCCATCTTTATCAACACCATCGTCCCTCTTCCCCTTCTTCACTTTCTGCCTCCTTCACCATCGTTGATATCTCAAACTCGATTCTTTGATTGATTGCAGCACCTCTCATCTCCACTCCAAAATTAGTTTTATGTTCTCCCAAATTGTTGATTTCTCTCAAACCTATCACTGTCTTGTAGTTTTAAAATTCTCAGACCCAAATCTCAATTTATCCTGGGTCCTATTTCACCGCAATCAATTCTCATTGCATCTTGAGAATTTCTCAATTGAGTATCTCATTGTCAAAATCAAGTATCTCATTATTAAACCAAATTGTAACAAATATATAAAAATTGAGTATCTCACTTTCAATCGGCGACGACGAAGGAGGGAAACGGCGGAGAGGGACGATGGTACAAATAAAGATGAAAAAGGATGGGACTTGTTTGAGAGGAAGTGGGACACACATTTTTTTAATTTAACATCTCAATTCGAAGAAATTTGTTTGCCACGTGTAAATGGACTAAATGGAGGTGTTAGGTAAATGAAGCATGCATAAACTCGTATATGGAGAAGGTTGAAAATCAACATAAAAAGAAGAGATAAAGGGGAGGAATAGGAATTGGAAATTAGATGGCAAGTCAAGTCAATGGGTCAGCCATCGATCCGAAAATATTGTGTAAAAACAAGAGTCACGTGTTGACCCAAATAGACATAATGAAATTGAATAATAACGATTCTATCCCAGTTTTCACCATAAAGAATTAGTTCCTTTCGTTTCACAATTTCATTCTCTTAATTCTCTTTCTGATTCCATCGTTAATCAGAAGAAACAAGAGAATCATCATCCATTTGTTGATGGAGAGACCAGGACCAGAGGGTGAAGGGTATTGCTGGAACGGAATGGCGAGCTGGATAGGGATGAATCTTGCAACAGCCTTCTTTGCATCTTTGGAACGGTGTTCTTGCATCAATCTCTCCACCTCCGATGATCCTGACGATCCTCTTCTCATCCTTCCCTCTGATTCCAACAGATTCTCCGATGATTCTTCTCATCCTCAACCACAGCCTCCTCCTTCCGACAACAAAAACAACAACGCCGCTGTTTGAGTTTTAGGGTAGTTTTATTACTATCACCCTTTTTTTGTTGTTTTGTTTTCTTAATAAACAATATGGATTGTGATTGTGAGTAAATTTGGATATGAAAATTTCTTATTATTTACATAGCAATTAAAAATTAACATGCCTCTTCCTGTTTTTTCATATTCATTCGTGATTAACATTTTAATTGGTTTTCAACGTTATAAATTTTTATGTAACCTGCTATTAATTTGTCAACCATATGCGAATCACAAACCATTGCACACTAGTACATTTGACTTGAGTTTCACGCCTCCCTTTCGTATTTGAATGTATCAAAATTATGAAAACATTGTTGAATGTGCCTTTACTTAGCAAATTTGATCTCAAATGTGTATGTTGTTACTTGTTAGTTAGTTTGATATTCAAATGTGTATTTCGTTGGTTAATTTAATGCATGAAACTGGTAGAAAAAGACACTCTCGACGATTTACTCTAGTATTTGTTTGACAAGTCGGATCTCCAGAAATCTACTAATTAATCCAACACTAGTGAACACCATGCATCACCAACACTTTTGATCACAAATTGTCCGGTCACGTGTTGGTGGTCCGTCTGACACAAGAAGATGCTTACATTTCAAGTGTTGTGTCGTGTGTTCTTGTATACGTCTATGTAAGTGTTTCATAGATACTAAATGCAATATCCAGTTTACTGTTTCACAAATTTCTGAGGGATCACGACATTTTGTTTAAACAAAGTTCCTTCAACTCCGCTTTCATCACAATTCTTCTGTAGTCTCACATTTGATTATACATGACTGTGTGTTGGGTTGTGATTCAACATTTTGAACCTTTTTAATACATTTGTAGGATACATATTCTAAAGTTGAATTTGTTCCCTTGGTAGTAATAACAAATTTCATTCCTAAACTGTATGATACTTAGCAATATAGCACACACAAATCTCTCATCATATTCTAAATTCAATGTTACCTTGAGTTCCTCAATGCCATTTAGGTGATTTCCAATCACAGGTGTATCATTAACATGCAAGCATACGAACAACATTTTAGCTTTGTTCTTCATACTCGCATAAACACCACACTCTATTGCACATTTGGAGAAACCTTCTTACAATAAGAAGGAGCCTATCCTTTTGTTCCAATAGGCTCTTGGTGCTTGTTTTGGCCCATACAAATATTTCTTCATCCTATACACATGTCTTTGGTGCGACACCTCAAATGCAGGTGCCTGCACTGCATACACTTCCTCTTCTGATAGCACAGTTAAGAAGACAAATATGACATCAAACTCAAATTGTGCCTAGTTAAGAAGGCGGTCTTATAGTTTCAATTATGGGCACTGATGCAAGTACATTGGAACGAAACCAATTTTTTAGAGAAATGCTTTTGCCACCAATCATGCAATCTACTGCTCAATGAGAAAGCAATTCAAAGTCAAGAAGTATTAGGTCTTCCTAGTTGTTATTGCAACATGAGGAAGTAGCTCAAAGCCATCATATATTGCTGGCACGTCTATTTCTTTGTGTCTCTTAAACTGATTTTTATGCTCTCTGTTATTTATTTCACCTTCTTCGTTCAAGCATAATTGTCTATACTGCTCCAATCTTGTTGCACTTTGTTTTCCAATCCAGCAATCCCATTGTTTGTTTCATCAATTATGAGTTTATCACTTCCCTATTGTATGACATTTTCTGAATTAAAAGGCTATACAACCTATATGCTCCAATAGGATGATACCCCTCAAAGATCACCATATCACTGTTATTTTGTAGGTCGCTCATGATCATTGATCATGATTGCCAGGAGATCCCTTATTTCCACCTCTTGTGTTCCTCCATTTTCCTTAGTACAAACATTTTTTTTTTTGGTAGAGTAGCACAAACTTTTTAACTCGATGCAAAATCAATTTTTTGTCATTTATAGGCAAATATGAGGTTTGGAGGCAATTACTTTTAGTCAATTGAGATTATCCTTTAGGTTATCAGGGATTGTTGGTTCAACAACTTTCTTCTACCTTTACTGGTTCATATACAGAGACTCAAGATCCTTAATGTAATTCAGTTTTCATTTTTCTATCAATTAGATAAGTAGTTATTCAATTTATTCTCTAGAATTGTGTGTTTCTTGATATAAAAAATAAGTGTTTTTTTTTTAATGAGCTGGGAAACTAAACAGCGATCAGCTAAAGAAGTGACTGCTTGAACTAGAGTGTGGACAACCACATTTATGTGTCTCAAAATAAACTCAACTATATATATAGTCCGGCAATAATGGAAGAAGCTCCTTGTACCAATGAATAATGGATCCATATTTCTTTCCTTCTACATGATTGTCTCAAATGCTATTCATCTCTAAAACCACAAATTGTTCCTTCACGCACCTCATATGTAGGATTTAACCAACAAGTTAAAGCTTCTGCAAAGTGCCCATTATATTTCCTCACACAATACCCCATGCTAGTTAAACCTTCCATGGCATTAACCCAACATCTATCTATGTATTACATTTGAAATAACCAAAGGGGAACTTTAGTCCAAAAAATCCCACTCATCGTAGATTATGATCCTGCAATTGAGAATTGGCATGAGTAAATTTTCAAATCAAGCAAAACAGTTTCGACTCGATTAACAATCTGGAGAGGTTCTTTAGAAATTAACCAGGTGGATTAAAATGCCCATTTCCATTTGAATATCAAATTTTATTATTATTGTTGGTGTTGTTTCTTCATGAAGAACAGACAAAAATCGGGGTTGAAGCAGTTACAAATCAACGATCAACTGGCCTTAGTTACTCATAAATTTATTGAGCGATGTGAACTCAAACAACAACAAAAAGAGTAGAAGAACCACTAAAATCAATGTATTGGAACACAATAGGTGTAATTAGAAAGTATGATTTATGACACATTTGGTTTGATGGACTTGGGTTTTGATAACGCTATTAAGGAGCTTGACTCAAAGATAGTTGTTCAACCAATTTACAGCTTACTTACATCACAAGTAATCTTTCTAAGACATGGATTATCTCACAACACTCCACCTAATTCATGTATGCAAGTTTCTTCATTCCTATTAGCTTCTTCAAATCATTAAACCCTACCTTCTTCGGTGGTTTTATTAAAATGTTTGCAAGTTGTAACGAAATGTTGCAATATTCAAATTGCAACCTCTTATGTTGAATTGATTTCAAAGGAAATAAAATTTCATCTCAATGAGTTTGCTCCTTCCATGACTCACATGATGTTTGACTCAATCAATGGCTGATTTGTTGTCTACAATCAAATTGTTGTCTTTGTGCGACACAATATTCTTTACCGGTGCATGCGGTTTGTAGTTGTACGTTGACGCCTTATTGCTTTTGGCTGAGATAGTGGACTTTAGATCCCGAGAATTGGAACTTGACCCGGTCCGAAAGACAAACTAACTTCTCTAACTTGTTCAACAAGTCACCAACTAACTAGCTAAAACAATCATCAAACAATATACATACAATCAATTCACAACTTACTTACATCCCAAGTAATCCTTCTAAGACATGAATTATCTCACAACAATACCTAAGGTGTGTGTAGTTATCAACGAAATGATAAGTTTGCTTGCCTAAAAAAAGATTATCAATAATGTTGATTTAATGTCCTTAAAAAACTTTTCAAAAAAGCACAAACCTACCACACGGGCCTCATATCATCATTTGATGGAATACGCACATGGAGTGGTATTTCGGAGGGAAAAATCCTTTGTATGGGACCCGGAGAGGTGGGACGAAAACACGTTTTTGAATAGTTACATATGACGATCCCTCCTTTCATCGTATTTTTTGTTTGTCCTATTCCTATTCTATTTTAATCACTATCCTTCATTTTTGTTTTTGCTGTATCACTAGTCTTCATATATTAATAATAACTGGGTGGAGATCAAAATGATAGTAAATCCAAAGTAATTATTAAACAATTAATTAACTATAATGATGATGTACACCACCGATAGAGCGCAGGCAATTGTTGCATGTTTCTTTGTCGGGTTTGTGTATATTTTTATCAAAACATATCTCTCTGCAAGGTTAATACAAAGTTATGCTTTTTGTCCTTTACTCATTGATTAACACAACTTTTAGCATTTGATTCTATGTACCAATGTTCTTTTGGTAGGTAACACTGTGTACTAGCTAGGTTGGCCTAATCACAAAAGTAAAACTGTCACGGATAAAACAGTTCAAAATAATAAACAAATGAATTTTCTTATGTTCAATTTATGACTTAAGAGAAAGTTAAGTAAGATTGCAAGCAAAGTCTAACACTTCTTCAAGAAGTTAATCACCCATTTTTTATTTGTTATGTCATTGATTAGATTTGATTCCATTTTAATGTCTATATGTGCTTGTAATGTTCACTACCATGTGCTTTTAATTTCGTTTGTCTGTTCGTGTGCTTTATGGTTTCCCTGTAGAGGTTTAATGATCATCTTTTGTTTCTTCTACAAAGGGTTTGGTTTCCATCTGTTTTAAGATGCTTTCTTCTACAAGTACTGGTATATCATATTTTAAGTATGTTTTCCGTTTAAATATTAGTACTAGTGTTAAGCCCAACCCAACTATTTCCATGCAAGCGATACCAACATTTTCAACTATATACATGTGATTCGTTATTTTTAGGTTTAATCACTTTGCATTCTCTTTTAACCTATTTGAAAGTGCAAGTTGGTCCTCTCCTAACTTTTTAACAAAATGCCAATGTGATATTTTAACTTGAAAACATTAATATGAATTGGTCAAATGCTAAATATGATTGGATATTGTAAAACATGCTTATGTATTTAACTTTTTTTTAATAGCAAATTTATACTAGTCATTGGTAAAGACACTTGTTGCGTAACATGTGTGAGATAAAAGTTTCACATTGTTTAGAAATAGAGGTTGAATATTTTATAAGTGATAACACCCATAAACTCAATGACTTAAGGTTTTGGGTTAAGATGTGGTGTTCAATTCATTTGTGTGGTTGCTTTGTGCTCAATATACGTGATACCACACTCCCCTTGTGACCTAATAGTGGCATCAGAGTGGAGATTTGACAAGAGTTCGATTGACTCCTAATATCGAAAGTCATCTTGACCAAGGGTGTTCTGGCGGCGTGTTCCATTGTCAACATGATGGTGCAACTACAAGTGTATGTGGATGAAAGAGCTTTCACTCGAGGGGGGCTCATAATGAACTGATGGACTCACACTTGATGAGAGAGATTGTTGTATAGCAAGTGTGAGTTAGAAGTCTCATATTGCTTAGAAAAGTGGAAGTTGAATATTTTATAAGTGAGATGAATTATAAATTAAATGTCTTATTATAGATTAAGGTGTGGTGTCAAACTCATTTGTATGATTATTATAAGCCCAATGTGAGTGATACTTCGGGCTTCCCTCGTTACCCGACACGATTGAAATCTTTACTTTGAGTTGCCTCTAAACATAAATTGATCATCTCATTATTACATTTTGTTCTTAATAGGTCTATCATCTCCCAACAAAGACTCTAATTTTATTTAATTTTATTTTAAATTAACTTAAAACCCAGATAAACATTGATCAAGTTCATGAGCAAATCTTTTCTTAAGGATGACTTTGGCCTTTGAGCATTAAAAATAGATAGTAGGCAAAATTCCATTAGCATCTTGTGTACAAGTTCATGAATCACTATATGGTTGATCAGGTAAATTTGCACTAGTCTATTTAATTTTATTTTCGCAAATCACAACTTCAGTGACTTAGTGACCAAGTATGATCCCTCATGACATTGAAATATGATCTGGAAAAATACATTTTGTTAAAAGACTTGTTCAGAATCTCCAACCACACAAGAGACTGTAGCACATGGTTGAAAGAAGCATATGCCTCAAATTATTTGCAATCAAGACACCAACGACTTCATAATTTGAGGGCAAGACAAACCAATGCGTCTATTATGCAACTGTTGTGACAAAGGACAAAGTTAACTTTGTTGGTTTATTCCCCTAAAGTGTCCCTTTACAAAAAAGTAGCGTGACATAATTCATTAAACTTTTTCATGGTATTGCTGGAGAGTAAACCACCATATTTGTTGCAGTCTATCACTTTTTTCTTTTTTCTTTTACAGAGCCTGTAACTTGTTGCAAACGAGTATTCCTTGAATTATTATATTTTTGGATATTAGAACAGATTTAAAAATTCAAATTCTTTAATATGATTTTTTTAATAAATGAGTTTAAGGTATATGAAATAGAGCAAGTTTTTCCATTCTTTTTTTAGGGAGGTTTTTCCACTCTATTATGCATGCACGTGTCATACACTACTTTAAGGATTATAATATGCCCTTCATAAAAAAATAAATATAATATGCTACTTTAAGAATTATAATAATGTACGTTGTTCTTTTCCTGATGACCAAAAGGAGCTATCATCATTGATAAACTTCTGTTCACTTTCTATTTCCCTCAAACCAACAAAATATTACTATTACTTACACGAGCAAATTACAAATTTACATCAAATGAGGAAAGACCAACATAGTTGTACCTCAACTAATTAAAGGTGATGTTGGCCTAAAATTGAGACCATGTACAGAATATTTTTGTTAGTAATAATGATGATATTTGTCAGCACTACAACAGTTGCCAAACAAAGATTTCGAGCCACTAAAACCGATCATAATCACATTTTGCTTGTTCGTACTGTTTGTTTACTCTCATTGCAGCAATAGGCAGCTAAAGCACTTATTCCAGCAAAAACAACTGCCACACATTTCCAAGTTTAACCCTTTTGTACATATGGCCACAAGATCACATGGATGGCAAAATTGGCAGACAAAGAGATTCACCCTTAGCCTTTTGATTGATCAAGAGTGAACTTGAGCTACCAACTCTTGAAATCTCCACCTTTCACCTTAGCAACCAAAAGGGTTTTCAAAGGTCCCATGGTCCCACAACATATCAAAATCGTCTCTTTAGGGACCCTTTCAAGTTTTTATAACACATGACTTTGCATCTCTTTTAGGGGCCAGTAGATTCTTGTGGACCAAAACCCAATTAAGACTTTAAGATCAAGACAAGCTAAAACTTGGCCATTTACATTACATTACAACCAGAACAGTGTCACCACTAGTCATTGACCTCAATAATCTGATTTTCTTGCACATGGTTTTGACCTCAAATTGCTTGTTACCTTATGCTGCCAAATTTACCATCATTCTCAAGCCTCCATAAACTTTGGACCAGGATTCCCTGGACTTCAAATATCATGCGGTAATCAATTTTGGTCATTGATTTGAGATCAAACAGTTCAGATCGCATAGTCAGTAAATTTTCAAACGATCCTGCGATTGATTTGGAATTGGATGGCTGACATCTTTAACTGCGTCTTGCAGTTACAATAGATAATATATTTCCAAAAACTTAGTAGCATGTGGTTTTCTAAAGGACAACATGTCCAACAAAGCAATGAATCTTGATTCTATTTTCCAACTTAGGAAAAGTCACACTTCATTTCAAACAGGTACAGGTAGCCCGTAATTTTGGAATGTTTTTATCTTCCCGTCCCAGCCTGCAGTCACAATGACCATACCCCACGCATGAGCGCTGTTGGTACTCTTGCACGAAGATTTCAAGAATTTGTATTCGGACTTTCGCAGCAATGATGTTTTTTTGGTCTTGGAGCCCGAAACAGGAAGCTTCTCCTCGGGCCAGGTTGCAGATCCCTTTGGAAAAGACTCCAAGAAAAAATCTTGGTTCAGAGAGAAAGAAGCAGGTGGGTTGGGGTGTAATTGCATAACAACTTGTGGTGACTTTTCATTCAAGACATTCAATTGTTCATTTTCGGTGATTTGAGGTTTCAAACCATGCCAAGGTACCGCAACTGATGCGTTTGAGGAAAACCGCTCACAAGACCTAATTTTCTTAGATTTCATGGGATTATTAGACTCTTCCTGATTAACGTTCCATAGATATACATTAGAGTCCTCGGATGCTGATAAAATATGTTTCCCGTCTGAAGTAAACGATGCACACATTGGACGCCCTGTGTTAAGGCCTGAAAGTAAAATGTAATGATCCTTAGTGACAGAACATATAATTAAATTCAAAATAGAGGCGACTTAATCAATAACAAGAATACTTTCTAAAATTTGAGGCTCTTGAATCAACAAGTATGTAGGGTTTTAACAAAGGAACATACTTTTGTATTTACAAATCACATTAAGCCCATCAAGGATTCTGACTTGTGAATCAGCACAGGTAACCATAACTTTGTTAGAATCTTGAGGAAGAAACTGAAATAAATAACATATTCTCAGTTAATCACCAAACAAATGAGAGAAAAAAAGATGATAAAAAATGTTACTTAACACAAGAACCAAAAGCAAAATACCTGAAAGCCAGTTATCCCTCTGCCAGGAATTTTCTTTTTACCAATTAAACATAGTTGGGAATCTAACTGCAACTGATTATCTGGTTCAAGCAAAAATAAAAACCAGAAGCATTAAGGACCATGCTCAAGTCTTAAGTGATTGTAGTAGTTTAAATGACTAATGACAATCATAACATCACAATATAACTTGATTAACGTTTTGCGGTAGACTTAATCTTGTTACTTCTTAATCAAAATTTGTAGTTCAATAACAAATTCTAACATTTTGATTTTTTTTTTAAAGGAAAAACCTAACATTTTGATTATTAACAACTAATTTCATTTCAGAAGTATAAAAAATCGAAGGTTTAAAAAATAACTTGAATAGAATATGGAGATAAATGGGCCGTGTAAAGATCATACCTGATATTTTATAAAACCAACAATTTCCTGCCAAAGATCCAACAATCCCTCCCTGTTATGCATCATATTATTCATAAGAAATCATTTCTATATAACATATGTATAAATAAAATCGAATTTTTTTTTTTTATAAATAATACCTGCCCATCCGGCCGATAACATACTGAAGTCACTATGTCTCTGACATCAGTCCAATCAACAACCTGAGAATCAGGAATCGTCCAGATGCGCACCTTTCCGTCTATGGATCCGCTAATGAAATAATCTTCATCAACAGGATTGAATTGTATGCATGTCACTACACAACACCATCAAATACAAACAAATTGTGAGACAAACTGTCGTGGTCAAACAAATTAGGATAACACCTAAAGAAGCTTAAAAATTGGAATAGAAATGCAACAAGACGCACCATAATTACTGTGTGAAAACACTTCCAAGCAATGGTCATGATTCACTTGCCATAGTCGGACAGTTTTGTCAGCTGACGATGAAAGAAGATACTACATTCAAAGGGAAGATGAAAAACTGATCAATTCTCCAATAGCTTCATTAAATCATTAAATTAAATATCTTAATAACTTAATAACATTCACTCACATTCTTCTTTGACCAAGAGAGATCCAAAACATCACTTCTATGCCCATAGAACTCATGCAATGGTTTTTCCAACAACCGGAAGATCTTAGGCGGGAAAACGACACAAGCTGAATCTGCAGTTTTTCTCATGCTCTTCAGTTGACCAAGTTTTTCCTTATCCATAAACAATGGTGTCAACTGAGAGAGATTATTCACCGTAAAGTAAATGCTTGAGGGGTCAATTTCTGGAATGTGAATTTCATTACATCTATCCTCCTCAACCACTTGCCACACCCGAACAACCCCGTCTTCACCACCCGTGGCCAGATAGTGCCCATCAGGACTAAATTTCATGGTCAAAATTGCACCTTCATGCGCTTGGATATCTTGCCTCAAGTAAAGCGATGAAAGTTCCTTCATTTTTTTCCTACATTGACGGACCTTTACTCTCTGAAGCCTACACCCTGAGACTGCATAACTCCCTTCTTCTCTACCATTATCAACCATGCACGTCATCGATCTCAATCTTCTCAACCAACCCCTTCTCACCCTATTTATCGTTCTAGTAACCACATCACCATCCGTATCCTCAAACTCTCTATCTATCAATCCTTGACAATGAGACGCCCCAGAGACATTTGCACAATCCTCAGATTCCTTAGCAACTACCAACTGATTTGAACAATCACTCATCTTCTCATTAGCCCTCATTCTTCTCTCTAAATTTCCATCTTGACATGGCAAGTTATTAATATCCACTAAACCAAATTCCTCCGAAGAACTCACACTAGAGCAACAAGACATTGACAGCCGACATGAACTGAATTCCTCTTCAGAACCACTACTATCTCTTACTCTTTCCATAATCTCTTCCTCCTCAAAATCCAATGAATTTTCAACTACAATTCCATCTATACTCATTCCCATGCTCTTCATAAACCTCCTCCTACGCTCTCTCACACTCTTTGGACTCCGAATCCACGCTTCATAATCAAATTCAACAGACACAGACACCCCTTTATCATCATCATCATCGGAATTTACATCTCTAATAGACACAACATCCTCTTCAGCATCAAAAAACCGACAATCTTCTTCTCCACTGAAACTACCCATATGATTGTTTCAGTTCAACCCATGAAATCTCCCTTCAAGGAAACAAAAACTTAAGTCCTGGGAATGCGTCAAAATCCAATTTTTGATCTCTTCAAACGAAGCCACCCAGATCATAAACAACTACACATTAAAAAAAAAATAGCACGAAAACCAATATCAGCAAATATAATAAACATCTAAGTAGTGTTTTTTCTTTTTTACTAAACTAAACTAAACCACACAACAAAGAAAGTAATAATAATTTAATAAGCATAAAACAGAAATCGATAGATTCAAAACAAACCAATCCAATCCAACATAGATCCCAATCCATAATAACCAGGTATGATATAAAAAAAAAAAAAAAACAATTAAAAAAAAAAAAAGAAAAAAAAAAAAAAAAAAAGGAAAATGAAAAA
>Ga0228710_1009692_pt1 | contig 13225 bp, 5 predicted proteins | sample MedpolnodulmetaG_FD_177995 | JGI IMG/M metagenome (GOLD analysis project Ga0228710, IMG submission 177995) | Root nodule microbial communities from Medicago polymorpha collected in Santa Monica, California, United States - pink nodules | ecosystem: Host-associated > Plants > Roots > Nodule...
TCCACAGCAAAATGGGGTTGTAGAGAGAAAGAATAGATCTTTACAAGAAATGGCAAGAACCATGCTTCATGAAAACAATCTGGCAAAACATTTTTGGGCAGAAGCAGTAAACACAACATGTTATGTTAAGAACAGGATCTACATCAGACCCTTGTTGAACAAAACAACACGACGACGACAATGCAACGACATAACAACAACTTGACTATGCAGTATGCATGTGGTACCAATCAACGTGTTAGAGCATAGGCTCTTAATTCAACGTGTAGAGCAAGGGCTCTTAAAGCAACGTGTGGAGCATCAACTCTTAAATCAACGTGTAGAGCATAGGCTCTCAAATCAACGTGTTTTGAATGATTAACATTCAACAGGGCATGAGCCCGCAACTTTATATGAGTATGCATGGACTCAACAACTTAATCAACAACAATGTACGACATCAACGACTTGACAACATCGACAACAATGACAACATCAACATTATAATTTCATAAATATTCACCATTTTATTGCAACATCATATAATCATCATATCACTTCAACATATACATTTCATATCATAGTTCATCGATATAAACGTTCATGTAATAATTCATCAACATATGCCTTCACATAAATATTTCATCAATCAAGTTATTCATGATAAAACAAGGTCGTTTAAAAACTTACAGTATTACCTAAGACTTCCATGTCTACACCAAAGGCTAATTCAAAACAGAAATGTGTGAAACGCCACAAGAATCATGAAAGAGGGGACTGCTACTACACTACACGCCTCGCGGGTTGGCTTACTCGCAGTGGCGAGCTAGCTTACTCGTAGGGGCGAGCTAAAGGCGAGCAAACACTGCTCTCTGTTACACATCGTTCGCTGTGGCGAGTTGGGTGGTGAGCAAACACTGCTCTCTGTCACGTTGTAGCTCGTTGTGGCGAGCAGACTACTCGTCGTGGCGAGTTATGACAGTCTTTTGTCGGTAAGTGCGATTTTTCACCCCAAAAATTCAATTTTCACCCAACCTAATCCCAAATTTGATAGGGAACTCAACCTATGATCATCCTACAACCTGAACATCATTTATCTATGAATTCTACGGACTTTTTACACTCTTAACATCCAATTCTGCATGTTCTATCATCAAATCCGATTCTTAACCCTAATTCTCAAATTCACATGAACCACAACAAACTACATGCTAAATTCAATTTCAGAATTATACCACCTAAGATTAGAGAATATTAGTCCCACCCTTACCTTAGATTGGTGATTGCAAGACTCGACAGGTTCTCTCTTCTCTTGGTTCTCCTCTTCTCCTCTTTCTCCCAAAGACTTCTGTAAAACCTAGTTTGTCTAGCTCTTATTTTTCTTTATATACTCAACAGATTTTCTAATTAACTCCACCTATTTATAATTAATTCCAAACCAGCCCCTCCAAGTCTATTTATTCTAATTTCCAACATATTCTACTAAATAATAATATAAAGCCACATAATACAACAACACGTCATAAATCAACATAAATAACATAAGTCATATAAAAGACTCTAAACTCAACCAAAAATAACTAGATAATAAATAGGGCGTTACAACCAGTGCCAGAGGTACGGACATGTGTTCAACGCACCGTCGTCCGAACTTGGCGCTCTCTCCATGGCTTGGCCTTTCGTCAAATGGGACATCGACCTCCTAGGACCATTCCATAAGGGAGTTAGCCAGGAGAAATTCTTAATTATGGCGGTAGATTACTTAACCAAATGGATTGAAGCAGAGCCACTAGCCAAGATAACGACAACAATTGCAATCAAGTTCTTCATAAAAGAATATCATGTACAGATTTGGCGTTCCATAAGAAGTGGTTACCGATAATGGTACACAATTCGCAGACAAAAGAATGAGGGAACTCATGAAAGAATTGAACATCAAGCAACACTTCACTTCAGTGGAACAAACAAGTGGAGTCCGCCAATAGGGTCATACTAAGAAGCTAATAGAGAAGACTAGAGGAGGCAAATAGAAGATGGCCCGAAGAACTCCCGCACATCTTTTGGGTGTACCGCACCACACCGCATTCAACCACTGGGGAAACGCCTTTTTGTCTCACCTTCGGAACAGAGGCGGTGATCCCAGTCGAAGTATTGGAATTGAGTTGAAGGACAACACATCGACTCGACCATAACGCCAACGTCGAAGCCACTCTGGAAGAGCTGGATTACATCGACGAAATAAGGAAATTTGCCTTCTTAATTGAGGTGCGATCAAACAGGCCACATCCACCTGGTAGAACATAAGAGTAAGACTTAGAGACTTCGAACCAGGAGACCTTGTCCTCCGTCGGGCAGACGTGGGCAACAAGAACGCCCGAGAAAGGAAGCTGGCAGCCAATTGGGAGGGACCATATAGAGTCACTGCCAGCACAGGGACAAGCGCCTATATCCTCGAATCACTAGGCGGCCTCCCAAGAACATGGAACGCCGACAAACTCAAACGCTATAATAGCTAAAATTGCAGTAGTATCACTTCATCTCTCTAATACACCTTAACTCTGTAATATGAGTCGTTGTAAATCCATATTATCAACACTAATAAATAGACATTTTTCCCAAAAGGAAGCACGTTAGTTGCAAATTTTCTCTTGTTTCATGATTGACAGGACTCAATGCCACATACGAGGGTAGCACCCTCGCGGAGGGCGAACGTCAAGGTCTTTACTCTCAAGTAGAACAAAAAGGCCTAGCGTTCTTCATGGGACCCACCTCAAGGTCTATCCACCCCAAGGTAGAGTGTCTCGCCCCTAAATTTGCTTAAGGGGGAACTAAGCCTTGGTCAGACGTGTTCTCCTAGGCGACCAATAATACGAAGCAAAAGATACTGTCGCATGAAATAAAATGCATCAATGCAGACCGAAAGATACCGCCGCATGAAATAAAATGCATCAATGCAGACCGAAAGATACCGCTGCATGAAATAAAATGCATCAATGTGGACCAAGATGAACCAGGCGCCACATGAAACAAAATGCATAAACGCGATAAGGCGCCAGGATCTCACACTTGTCGGCGCATGAAACAAAATGCATTGGAGAGGACTAAACAAACTAGGCGTCGCTTGAAACAAAGTGCACCAGCGTAATCTTGACAAGATGCCCGGGCAATCCTTCCCAACGTATCATACACCCCAAAATGTGGCATGAAATAAAATGCGTGAACAATCCAAAACGTGACATGAAATAAAATGTGCGGAAAATCCAAAACGTGGCATGAAATAAAATGTGCGGATAAAGAGGGAAAGGAAAAGCTTGGGCGGCACAATGATAACCATAGACAAAGGAAACAAAAAGGCATTCAAGCTTATTTTCATTCAAACATTCAAATCAATTATAAAAGGAGCCGCCGCAGCGGAATTACAAAGAGGATATTATCCGTAAAACTAAAAAAGGCCTTCATGCTTCTTTTCAACCTCCAGAAAGCTAGAGGGACGGCCAACAAACCTCGCCTGTTCGAAGAAGCCCGATCGAGGAATGAACTTATAATCACACATGATTACAATATCTCTCTAGGACTCCTCCAAGAGACTTCCTTTCTCAAGCACAATTGCTCAAGACTTCCATGCTCTAGGACATTACCTAAAGACTTCCTTGCTCAAGGACAACTCTAAGAGACCTTTTCTTGCTCAATCACAACTCATTGTGACTTCTTAAGTGCTCAGGGTTTCACGAAGAGACTTGTATGCTCAAGCACGCATCCGAGATACTTTCTAAATGTTTACAATAGTAAACAAATCAATTTGTTCTTACACTGGATTTAACAATGGTAGTAAAAACTGAACAAATGGACAAACTCTTTAGGATTTCTAAGATATAAAATTGAATAAAAAATCCTAAGTGTTTTGTGCTATTTGATTTGACAGAATAATGACACAGTAAAAATATCAGAATCTTGTTGATCTTCTTCAAGTCTTCAAGTCCTTATATATGCATTCATTTGAGAGATGTTGGAGGATAGTGTTAGCTTAAATAGAGTCGTTGAGAAGCTTCAATCAAGAACATTGGACCTTTGCCAGATATGGATAATTCTGTTGAATAGTCCTTTGAATTTCCTTTGCTGAAAGTAGAATTATTTGTTGCATTCCTTTTGTTCTTGAGGTCCTTTGTCTATTTGCACACTTAGACAGAAGAAGACAAAAAAACTGCTCTATCAGATACTATGATAGGGACGGTTCAAAGAAGAAGATAAAACCTACGTGTATTATGGGTCCCTTGGTATTTTCTCAAATTTAAGGGTCATCTAAGTCTGGCCGTCAGCTTCTGAGTCTTATGACCTTCACATAATCTGTTGAGATAACTCTTCAGCTTCTATGAGGCATCCTTCCTTTTTCTAAGGACGTTGAGTTCTAGTTGACTTTCCTTAAGATCTTCTAACATATTATTCTAGGCTTCTTTTGATCCTTCTGATGCTCTTCATATATTCATTCTTAAATGATAGATCCATTCTTTGATTCTGTTCACTTGAACATATGTTAGTAATCCAATTGTTCTTCAATACTTTGTTATCATCAAAATCAAAATCCTAGAGGAATTTTATGACCCATTCTTGAATTTAGGAAGTGTATGGTAGATTGAGAGGTTTTTACCATGCTTAACAAACGAACCATGGAACCGAACATATAAGTTTATTTTGTATTCTCTGTTACAAAGTTTATATTTACTACTCCCTATGTTATCAATTATAAGAAATTTTTGACTTTTTAGGTTCATACAATTAATGATGTATGTGGTCTATAATATAGATCATATACATCATTAATTGAATTAATCTAAAAATCAAAATTTTCTTATAATTGACAACGGAGGGAGTATATTTGAGGTGATACTTTTTAAAGTAGTTGATATCATTGACAATTTAAAGAACATATGAGTTTTCTTGTCACGATTCCAATGTAGATAATACTGGAGTTCCAAATTAAAGTCAGAGGCTTATAACTGGGAAGTTTTATTTGTCAAATTATTCCTTGTAAATATATTTTTATTAAATATTTACATTATTCTTAATATTTATTTCAAGTTTAATAAGATTCATATTTTGATGTTTTAATATCTTTTGTTAATGCCTTATACGAATTTCGGAGTTTAAATTTTCATGTAGTCTAAGATATAACATCATTCTTTTTAATGTAATAACTCAAAATAATTATTTCTTCCTTCGTAGAGCCTTATAATTATCGTCACAATAAAATAAAATATGTAATGTTTTCTCAAGATCCAAGATAATAAGTCAAGTCCAAATATTAAACTTGGAATTGATGTCACGGTATCAGTGCCTAGAACACAATTTAAACATAAACAATAATCCAAAAAACTTTAAAGAAAAATATAATATAGGTTACAAAATAAATATCCATTTTATTCTCGTACACAAACACCTTGATATTACTCCTCAGTCTTGTCATGAGGATAACCTGCATATACTAATTGAAAAGAAACACATAGAAAAAGGGAGTGAGATTCTATTAATAGAAAAATATATATTTAAATATAGTATATTTAGAAATATGATATAAGCGGGTAGCAGAAATCAAACAATCATCGTTAGCTTGGAAGGCTAAGGGTTATAATAACATTCATTCATGAACGTCTCTAATTTATGACTGCAACGCATTTTAAGTGTACATATAATTGCAAAAGAGGTACATATTTCAAATGAATCGTTCCTCAACGTCTACTACAATGTATGTCGTACACAGAACTTGTACTTAATAAAGTAGAATGTGGTGACAAGGAAAGTACAAGAAGAACACCACCCCTTAAGGTGAAATTTAGAACATCGCATTCTCACTATTATTAGAATGTTAGGCAACTAGTCAGATTTTCTCAACTATATAAATATGCCCTAAAATCAAGGAATCATACAGAGTTACTAGGGTTTCCACGCCAAAGAGTTACTAGGTTTTACAAACCCCATCGAGCCTTCACCATCTAATTCATTTAAACTTCCATCCACATCTTAAAAACACTCAATATGATGTTTTTTTTTTTATTTTGTAGGTTTTAGTGTGATCATTGATTATTATGATCATGAGGATTATAAGTAAGACAAAGGTAAAATATTATTAGGGAAACTATGATTATGATGAAAATAAATTATGAGTATGGCAATCAACTAATGTTATGGATATGAATGAAAATAGAAACATGACTTTGTCGTACAAACAGAAATGATTAGTTAGTGATTTTTATGGATCAAGTTTTCTAACTTATAAAGATTATTGGTGAAGAATTTCACAAAGTTTCATTGATGTTATGTCACTACCGTGTGTATGGGTGCACAGGCTGTATTATTGGTCCCATCTTTTATAAGGAGTATTATCATTATTGTGAACTTGACTAGATGCCACTATAATGGTCTATTCTAGCCCAAAATTTGGGTTATGATCAACTTATAACATTTTGACTCCATGAGAAGTAACATGGCACTTTCACATTGTTATAGAGAGAATTTTTGGCATCATAATTTACCAGTGTGATTGTCAACAATTAGTTTAGCATTTATCAAATACATAGGAATGATCTGAAATGAACTTTAATGGTGATGTATAATATGATTGTATCCAGGATGTGTGGTGGTTTATTTTTGTGTTGTACTTACTTCCATCCCATTATTTTAATGTTTCTAGAGTCTTGGTCCCTGATTTAAAATGATTCCCTTTTAGGCTTTGGATTTTATTGTATTGTTAGAGTACCCCTTATACTCCTTTTTCATTATATATATATAGGAGAGATCAAATTATGCCGATTTAATGTTACACCGCTCAATATCGTTTTACTCGATCCATATTTTTCAAATTTGACCGTTGGATTATAAGTTTATATCACATAGATCATTCACGTAAATTTTTACGAAAATCTAAAATCATTTGATATGTTATTGAGATACAACAAAATTAATGATGTTTATAAAAATGCATAAACCGTTAATCTTGTTGTATTTTAATAATTTTCGAAATGATTTTAGATTTTTGTAAAAATTTACGTGAATGATCTATGTGATATAAACTTACACTCCAACTTCAAATTTGAAAAATATGCATCAAGTAAAACGATATTGAACGGTGTAACATTGATGTAACATTAAATCTATGTAATTTGACCCCTCCTCATATATATATATATACCCCTACAAAATATATTTAAAATTGCTATAACATGATTAAAAAATTGCAAGGTAAAAGAAGTACATGAAACATATGAAGAAATTATAACAGTAACAATATTATAATAATATTATAATAAGCAAATAAAATAAAAGGCTTGGATCTAAAAGAGAAATATGTTTTACCCTATTTGGGATAGCTCACACAAAAACCGTAACGACACTTCAAAAGATGTTGGTTAAGGCTAGGATTTTTTTTGTGGCAATCAGCGTTAGTAACACACTCTCCTGTAATATAAATTAAGGATAACGAAATATTATTAAATATGAGTGAAATATTTTCTCTAAGATAAAAAAAAAATTAGAATGAACTTACTATCACCATAAGTTACATGAAGAAACAAACAAACAAAAAGGATCGTATTATAAAGAAACTTGATAATTTTAGCCATTTTTTTTAACTTTGCATATAATAAATGTTGAATTATTTGATCACTTTATATAGTAAAAAACTTCATCCCATGTTTACATACAATAAATATATTTTAATAATTTTTCAGTTGCACAAAATTTCTCAATAAATAGAATAACTATTAAATATTACGAAATTAATTTTATGTATCATGTTTGTCCCTTTGACCCATTGAAAAGATCTTAAATAAAAATGTTTCTTGTAATTATAGTTAAAAAAACATATTTATTAATAGTAAATTATTTTTTTATTACTTATCTAGCATTTCTAATGTTTGTCCCATCAGGGAAGATGAACTCATATAACATAAATAATATATCATATTTGAATCTTGCGGTTAAATAAAATGTGTTTAGAAGAGGAGATGTTATTAAAGGTGACCGATAAGATTCATTGGTTCGTATTAGTCTTTGATAGCCAATAATTAATCTCTACATTTAATTTGTGAAGAGTAAAGGAAAAAAATCATAAAAAATAATTAATAGTCTAAAACGGTGACACAATTATTTGTATTAATTACATCTTTCATTTAATTATTAATACCGGCATCTCTAATATTTTTTATATCAATTCCTATAATAATAATAATAATTATAAATCATTCACAACCAGATTGCATGTCAGGTGGAGGTAAAAAGTAAACTTGTCCATCATGGTTTTCAACTTTCCCAAATTAAATGGTACCTAACTCTAAACCAAATGTCATGATAAAATAAAGACAATTGCAGTTTTGACATCTATTATTTCTTAAAAACACATGGAAATGACAAAAAAAAATTAGCGGTAGTTAACTACCGCTGAATTATAAACAGAAAATTGATGATAGTTAACTACCGTTGAGTTTTTTATCATTTCCATTTCCATGTGTTTTTAGGAAACAAATGTTGTGAGAACATCAACTTTCTAAACTAAATAACTTACTCAAAAAGGAAGACTTAACCAACTCAACGTATTTGTAAAGTCTCTAGCACCAAGGATTAAAAGCTTTGAACTGAAATTTGAAAGAAGATTAGGAACTTCGGATTGTGGAGTACGATAGCTATAATGTTTTTTTTTTATTAGGAAAAAAAAGATTAAAAAATTAAAAAATGAGATATAGAGATTAGGGGGACATAAAACCTGACTCAGGTACAACCTAAGAGGGTATAAAATATGAAGATACAAATCAGGTGGACTAACCTGATCAAACCTAATAAAACAAACATTCCTCACGAGCGCCACCTAGTGAACCCGATTACGAGAACAAAACTAGATAACAAAAAAAAAGGTGAAGAGTGAGCATCCACATGATCAACCAGGTTCACAATTGGCAAATGGATTGAATGCCAACACGGTATCGTGATCCATGTACCAACAAGCCCCTGAACAACGCAGCAAGCATAATAGCTCTTCCGAGCATAACAGTCCAATCTCAATTGCAAAACTGAGATGGATAAGAGGTGCCAAAGAAGAGGCAGCCCTGAAGTCTTGAGACCTGCAGATCTCAACAGACCTGGAATATCAGAGAATCAAAGCACAGGGACACCAATTCGACCGATTTCAAAGAACACCAAACAACCCTTTCGGGTTAAAATAACCGGACCCTTTCGAGTTTAAGTAACCAAACCACCCAAAAAAGCCACATCCGATGCCACCACCCAATCTCATACCAGAAGCACGCAAAAGCACAAAATGAACATCAACAACAACACAAAATGATAGCAAACAAACATCAACACAACACAAAACCTAAAAAACGGTGAAATCCGAGCCTAAACAAATCTGAAAGGCAAGATAGCTATAATGTTGATTGCAACCTTAATAAAATTGGAATTTTGTAATATGAAGATTCTTTTGTTTTAGACCGTCACACCATATATGACTGTGCATAATCGCTGATGTGGCATGCTGTGTCAGTATGTGTTGATTATGTGGCACACTTCCTGTGTAATTAATTATGTTTTTAGTTTGTTTTTTTCTTCCTACATATATAAATGAATATACATGTCAGTATTTATATATAAAAAAAAACAAGAATAAACAGAAAAAGAAATTAAATTAAAAAGAGATCCTGTGTTCTCCATCTTTCTGTTTATGAGTTCATCTTCTCATCTTTTCTCCTTCTGTGTTCCATCTTGTTTCCTAATTAAACTCCAAACCAATTATGTTCTCTCTAGCCCTTCTATGTTATGTCTTATGAAGCACAGACACTCGTCGGATAAGGTGTGTCCTCGTGTCAGACATGTGTCATGTCCGACACCGATACAATACTGACATATATAATTACACTAAATTATGTGATTTTCTAACAAAATAGCAGTGTCGGCGTGTCGATGTCCGTGTCGTGTCCGGTGTCCGTGTCCGTATCCGTGGTTCATCTGTTCTCACTATCGCCTCTCTATGATTCCAAAGCAGATCTCAACTCTTCTAGTTTTCATCTGATTCCAAACCTAGTTCGTTCATGGATCTTGATTACGGTGTTATTGCACATAAAAAGACGGTGTTGTTCTAGTCAGTAACTTTAATTATTTTGTTCCAGATCTGAGCAAAACCCACATATAACAAGATCTATATTAACCCTTTCTCTGTTTTACACTAAACCAAGAAAGAGTGTTATAAACTCTTAAAAATTCCTAACTATAATGTTGATTGAAACCTTTCTATAACTCTCACATTAATTCCTAACCATAATCTAATAACACAACAGCCTCAAAGCACGTTTAATTACACACTAGGTATATAACACGCGCGTTGCACGAGTTTGATTAAAATAGTGCTCGCAATATTTTTCTAAAGGTGAAAAAAATTATGATAAATATAATCATTTACAATTCAATGATTTATAATCTATTTTTTGTGACCAAATGATTTATAACATTTTTTAAAATATAGTGATATGATTATGTTTAATATTAATCTATATTAAAATATTAGTGTTGTTTAAAAATATGAGAATTTCTTGATTCATATAGTAGGTTTATGTAAATATTTTAAGGACAATGAATATAATTTTTTATGGATCTTATAATATTTTATAAGTTTAAGGACATGCCATAATTTATCCTATTACTGTGATCATATAAGAGAAATTCTTTTTTGGGATTTCATTGGTGTTGTCTTGCTTGTTGTCAATGTTTGCTCATAAGAAAAATTGAAATAAGCTTAAGCTAGTATATAATTAATTTTTGGTGGTTTTGTCTTTTTCCTCTTTTGATCTTGTTCTTGAAAATTATGCAAAGTGACGCAACGACTTACTTTTATTTTCCTATATCTTATTTAAGGTCTCTCATATTTATTAAAAAGACAATTCTTGTGTTGATAAATTAGCTTCTTTTTAAGTTTCCTATGTATCCTCCACTTTTGAAATTCTACAGACTTTTATAATCGGTTCAAATTCTTTTAGTTAACGGTTTGGTTACCTTTCTTATCACTTTGCATGATCCTTTTTTTCTTTCTTTCTGTATCATGTTTATGTTCTCCAATATTTTTGTTTATCTTTTTTCTTTTATTATTGTGTTTTCCTATATAGCAGTATTATTTTAAGATGAGGTTTCTTTTGATCATGTTCTTGAAATTTATGCAAAGTGATGCAACGACTTACTTTTATTTTCGTATATCTTATTTAAGGTCTCTCATATTTATTAAAAAGACAATTTTTATATTGATAAATTAGCTTCTTTTTAAGTTTCCTATGTAACATCCACTTTTGGAATTCTACATACTTTTATAATTGGTCCAAATTTTTATAGTCAAAGGTTTGGTTAACCTTCTTATCACTTTGCACGATCCTTTTTTTTTCTTTCTTTTTGGATCATGTTTATATTCTGCAATATTTTTCTTTGTCTTTTTTCTTTTGAAATTCTCGCGCACTTGTTTTAAAAAGTTCTGTGAGATGTTTCAACATTTGTAATGTTCAGCTCAATGTTTCAACAACGCAAATTAAACAGAAATAAAAACAAGAAAATAAATGACAAGAAAGTAAAGAACACAGTGAGTTTGTTGACCCAGTTCGGTGACAAACACACCTACTCTGCAGGCTACCAAGCCAGGAAGGAAATCCACTAGTGTAGTCCTTATTCTATAGCTCTCAGCAAGCTCCTCGTTTACACTAAAGACCTAGGACCTACCCGTATAGACTTCAACCTAGGAACTCCTAGATCTGAGATCCCATCTCACTATCCTATGGTCAGTCACAGCCCCTGTGACCTATCAGACCTCAAACAACAAACACAAAGATGAAGTTACCTTTAAACAAACAACTAACACCTTGCTTACAAGCTTTGGTGTAGTACCCAAGAGTTTACAACTCAACACACAGTCCTTAACATCTACCACAAACGATACAAGAAAGGCTCACAATAAAGGTACTAGACTTGCATCACAAACGATACAATAATAGAACACATGTAGACTCAAAACCCTAAAAATCTAAACTTTTTAGAATGACGGCTTGAATGGTTCATTAGGTCTTGAAGTCTCCCTTATATACTGAAGCATCTCGGGTCAAATAATCTTGTTGGGCTTCAGAACAAAACAGATCGTCCAGTTGATCTGCAAAACAAGAATCAGAGACAAATATGGAAAGTCCTAAAATGTCAGAACATCTTTAGGATCATCCAACACAAATACAAATATTTCCTAAAATATAATCACAACTTTATGAATATTCCATAGTTGATTCTGTAAAGATATGCGCGTTGCTTGGTCAATAAGATAAGGAAATATTGTTTCCTTAAACAATAAAGAGCGCGCGTACAAATAGGCATGAACCCAGGCACACTGAATCGTGCCAGGATGTTGGAACATTGTGTCCAACATCTTACAGAGAGGCCTAAGCACATGTTGGAACATTGGTTCCAACAACACAAACAAGGATATTTGTTTTAGTAATAATGCAGCCAATACAAATACCCAACAATCTCCCCCTTTGGCAAATTTTTGGCTAAAACAAATTAAGGCCAAATGCAAAGAATGTAGAGGGATACAGAAGACATCCATTTCTTCAAGTAGCATGAACACATACCTATGAAGAAACAGCTATCACACAGAATCTAAAGGGATACCTTAGATACACTTCCTTAAGTCATCACGAACACATATTCAAGAAGAAGAAGTAGCAGGCAGTATAACTAAAGACATAGCAGAAATGAGCATACAAGAATACCTCACATAATCTTCAATCACAGCTTCAGCTGTAGAGATATTACACTTATCAGAGACATGTAGCAGCGGACAAGATATTAACATAGTCTCACAAGAGCAGAGGAAAAATAAATTTCTATGCTACATACTGGGAAAAATAAATTCTCACACATGTTGGATGTTCCAACATCCTTCGCACCATCAAACAGGGAAACCTGTCACACATAAGCTAGAAAAAAAATAAATCTTCCAAGCAATAAAACAGAGAGTAAATAACTCTCTCAATAGCAGAGGAAAAATAAATTCCTATGCTACAAACAGGAAACATAAGTTCCCATACACATTGGATGTTCCTACATCCTTCATGATGAGTCAATAATGAGTCAATAATTAGTTATTTTAATATAATATTTGAGTTTATTTTATTTAGATTTAATATGTTTTTATTTCCTTTTAGAGCTATTTTACTTCAATTGCAAGTTATTTTATTTC
>Ga0228710_1009693_pt1 | contig 13223 bp, 6 predicted proteins | sample MedpolnodulmetaG_FD_177995 | JGI IMG/M metagenome (GOLD analysis project Ga0228710, IMG submission 177995) | Root nodule microbial communities from Medicago polymorpha collected in Santa Monica, California, United States - pink nodules | ecosystem: Host-associated > Plants > Roots > Nodule...
GAAAAAAAAGGGGAAAAAAAAAAAAAAAAAAAGAAAAGAAAAAGACAGTACCTGGTACAAGTGTTATGAGATCGAAAAATTGTTTCTTAAACCGGTGAAACAAGTTTGATTCAACCGGTTTGTTTGAAAAATTGGTGAACCGGTAATGGTTGAAAGAAGGGTTGTATGCATGCATAGATCAGGGAAGAATCGCCATTTTTGGAGCAACGAAGAAGAGAAGAAAACAAAAATGGAAGAAAGAGAAATTTGTGTTGTGGCTGCAAATTTTGACATTAGACATGTTTTAGGGTTTTTTTTGGGTTTGGGTTGGTTTTTTGGGTTTGGACCGGGTTGTATTTTATTGGGCTTTGGGTTTAACCCGGGTTGCATTATATTGGGCTTATATTGAAATTTTTCGAAAATTGCTGTTCACACATGTTATAAGGCTGAAACACACCATTAAAAGACCAAAATATCCCTCAGCAGTTAACTGTCGCCGGTTTTGTATTTACTCAGCAGTTAACTGCCGTCAGTTTTTTGAATTCCTCGGCACTTAACTACTGATGGACTGTTCCATCAGATCAAATAGTCAGTTGCTCCCCCTACTCACTATTTCACCATCAACTTTCATACCACTTCCATCTAACCCCTAAATCCAATATTTTTTTTCATCAAATCTTGCCCAAAAATCATTGAAGCACTAATCCTAGCAGGTATCAACACACTTTTGACGTAAAAAACATGTATTGTTGCTTTTAATCGTTTTATTTTTGGTTGTTTTTTGGGTTTTTGTTGTCAGTTTTCGCAAAACACTGACATGGGGTCATCGTCACTTAAGTGTAGAGGCATGGGAGCATCGGCAGTTAACTACCAATGAATTTCGGTAGTTAATTGCCGAGGAAAAGTGGCAAAAACGCATGCTACTGCCACTTTTTCAAAAAAATTGGTTTCTTTTTTGTTTTTTTTAAATTCATTATGTAATTGATGTTTATGGATTATTTAGTTGTTATTTAATAGTTTTGTGTTGATAAGTGGTTGACGTTTCTAGACAAGGGACATATTGTTGCTAATTATTACAATAGGTGTGTGGTCTTGTTGACAATTCATGAAATTGAAACTTCATAATCTTTTTTCCCACTAAGCAAAAAACTTCCATCGGCTAAGAAAAAACTCCCATCCTGTGTGTTGGGTTAATTCTGAATCATTTTGTGCTTATTTTTTTGAAGGATGGTTGTCCACTACCTCCATCATCTACGAAGCAGAACAATCACAAGAATGAAGAGGCATTGACTTGGGAAGATGAGTATTTGGATCAACACGACCGATTCCGAGATCTCATGATTATTGAAAAGGGAGAGAAACTGCCCCAACCAAAAAATGAGTTAAACGAAGTGGAACCTATTTTGTGCGACACTCCCGAAAAATCAAAGCAATAATTTGAAGTTATTGGGGAAGATGAAGAAGATTCAATTTCACTTGATACAATATAAGTGATATTTTGTCAGTGTTAATCCTTTATTTATTTTTTTATAGAAATTACACCCACATATTTTTTTGGGTCGATATTGTAACGCCAATTTTTTGTGTCCAATATATAACTAACATTATGTAATTTATATAAATATATGAAAATATGACTTTTATGTGGTGAAACTAGTGCAATACTTTTGATATACATTTTTATTGGTTATAACGTTTCATTTAATTTCATTCTAATGTATAATTTTTTTTCATAAAGCTTTTGTGAAGTGAAATATGTCTGAAGTTGCAAAAATTGAAGGCCGTGTTCGGTACTTCGCTTTTAAAAAGACAATTAAGGTTATGATAACGTCGACCGACTCTCTTGATGATTTGAAGTCACAACTTAACACATATTTTGAGCATCTTGGTGAAAATTAATATACACATCACTTATTTGCTCAAATTACTTGCATAGACCTAGAAGAAGATAAAGATGAACACGCGTGAAAAACGGTGAGCTATATGCCTTGGCTTATTCGTGACGATAGCGATGTCAGATTTATGTTTAGGAATATGGTGGAAGATAATATATTATATATGTATGTTTGTTCCATCTGCAAGTGTGTACAATGTTAGTATAGATTTAATTTAATGATATGTAATGTGTTATTTAATTATGGACACTATTTAATGTTTTGTTAAATTTCAAACATTCGTGTAATTTTAATGAAATATCAGATTGATTTAATTATGGACAACTGTAAAAGATAATATATTTTTCTTGTTTATAACTAAGTATAAATGTTGTATGAGTTGTATTGCTGCTGGAAATGCTTCGGTTGAATTACAGGTAAAAATAGGACGAAAATGGCTTAGTTGAATTATGCAGAACCCAGTGTCAGTGTAATTGCTTTCCTCGGCAGTTAACTGCCGAGGTGACTGCCGAGGTGATACAAAAACCGACGGCAGTTAACTGCTGATGGGTATTTTGGTCTTTTAATGGTGTGTTTCAGCCTTATAACATGTGTGAACAAATTTTTCTTGCTAAAAATGAACATTTGTATAAAAAAATTGAAGATATTTTTTTGGAAATTGGATTCTCTGTTGTTGCTTTTCCCCGCATTCGCTTAGTCAAGATCAGACGGCCCAATTAGAATCATCTGATCTTAATTGAGCGATCATCGAAGTGTGATTCTATGATTTTGACGACTATAGCAAATCATCTTTCATTTTTCTAAGTGAAAAAAAAACATATTTAGATCATATTTTGTCTTAGAAAATATTCGAGTAAGTTTAGTCTTAGACTCATGCGGGGTGACAAAAAAACTCAAGACCAATAAAGCACTAAAATAAATACTTACTTAATAAGTTATTATCTATCGGCAGTAACTAGGATTGACTTACAAATCTAGGTTCTTATGAAATATGAATTGACTCGTTAGTAATTGGATGGGTTTACGGAGGAAGTAACTAGGATTGATACTTAGTGTGTTTTTTATTTTACATTGGCAACATTTTTTTTAGCAACATTAACTTTGGGTAGATTGATTTTGTTTGAAAGTGAGTTAAATACAGATTGAATTATATTTACAATGTAATCATATTAAAGTGAATTGGAAAATAAATTGTAGAGACAAAAGCCAATCCTTAGGCAAAATGTTTTAGGGTTATGTTAACATAGTACACTATGTCTTAAGGGGATCCAAATGTTAAAGAATTTACAAATAATAATTATAATTCGAAAACAACAATTAAGTTTGATGAAAACCCAATTTTCAATACAAAATTTCTACTTTTTATGCAATAACAAATGTCATTAGAGCACATTTTAACATTTCTCAAACTTTAATTCTAATTTTAAGTTGTAATCAAATATGAAGATAAATTTAATTTAAGTCGTGAATATTTAAACATTTCAAACTTAATTTTATATCACTAAAATATATTTTGGCTTTTTCTAAAAGTAAATTCTAACATAATGCTTTGGGAGGGCTTGACATTCAAATCCTTTGTTGTTTTCATTAATTAATAGTGATGTTTTGTGATAAAATTTACTGGACATCCTGTGTAAATGTGTTGTTCTTGCTTAAATACATGCTGCTTTGGGAAATCTATCATTCCAGCCCATTGTCAGCACTGTTATTTTTTCAAGCTAAAAAATATTTTTGTACCCTGCAACATGTTTGCTTATTCCGCAACCAATGAGTTCAGATCAAGTTTTCTTGTGTAAGCTAGACTCTTGTGTAGTACTAATATCTAAAATGAAATAGAATTTAAATATTACAAGTGGTATTTGACCCATCGCTCTAACTTGAATGATAAAACTAAAGGAGTTGTGTCTAATAGTAGAACCTACTTATATTAAATAATAATGTGAATCACAAGTTTAAATCTTAGTTGGAAGAGGTTTTATCCGAGAGTGATTCAAGTAAATCTATCTCTAAAGGAGTAAATTAACCAATAATCTAAGAAAAATCAAATGATACACCATCCTTTCTGAATGTCTCGTCTATAATTTATTATATAAAAATCAAATGGTAAATTAATAACAATATGATAATATATAATAAAAAGTTAAAATGAAATAAAATAAGGTTAAATATATGAGTAATTTCTTCTTCAAAACTTATCTTCGGACTTGAGATAAAAATTTTTTATCATGTAATGTCTTTTATGGCCTATTGAATCTTCATTCATTGTCTTTCCAATACTTCATGAGGTGATTTGCTCAACTGAATAACATGATTTTGCAATGAAATACAACAAAAATACATAAGAACCGCTTAGTTTATAGTAACCTAGAATTACATGATTCAACATAAAAACATTACAAAATGTTCTTTAAACCATAGACAATTGTTCTTAAATTCTTATAATTTAGGTTAAATCGTAACTAAAATGGCTAAAAAAATATGTTGAAAATAATGTAAGATCGATGACATGTCATCACAACGGTAAACTTAAACTGTTATTTGTCTTCAATTAACAACATAAAATAAATCTTAAATTTAGCATATTTTTTCAGAGAACTTACCTTTTCGAAGAGGTTGCTTAGATCATCATCCATTTCATTTTCAGGCTTCATTAACTTACCACTTTCATGCAAGCAGGACAAACTTAGAGAATATAGTTCATGCTTTCATGCACACTCTTTTCCAAGATAGACGTATGTACCTCCTAAAGCCAGTAGGGCTGGGCACAACGTTTGCCCACTCCAGTCGTCATCTGAATGCATTGCTATGAATTTGAAACAATACTAAACAGACATTTAAGATCATACTATTTACAAACATTAGAGGTCTTTCGTGGTTATAACATGACTTAGATTAAGGTGAAATATATTTGAGAAAATTAAGCTAACAAAGCAACTTGGAGTTAGATGTAAACCTACAAATTCCCATTAAACAATGAAGTATTAGCAACCTTTGTTCCTTGTACCAAACCAAGAAGGGTACTAGTAGAACTAAGAAACCAATTTTTGTGGCTCTTGATTTTTTTTTTCTATTTTTTTTTGTGTAGACCAATATATTTTATGGTTTATCTACATTTTTTATTCGGTTTTTAATTTTTTGATAACTAAGTTCCACTACCTCAAACATAGAATGTTGCTAATTTCCAAGAGCAACCCAAACTTACTTTTAAATCATATAAAGTTCTTTAAAAATTTCTATTTAACTCCAAGATAAATCAAATAGATGACATTAAGGTTCAAAACTTGAGACATGACTCGTCATTTAGTAACAACAAAAGAAATATTACATAGAGGCTCAAAGGGGTTTAAATAATAATAATAATAATAAATAAAAATAATAATAAGGGTCGCTTGAAAAGCACAAGGTGCCAAACAAGTGCCTCATGTGTAATATAAAACGATTTATAGTCCAGAAAGAACAACCTCAAATTCGAGCAAATATAACATTCAACATGGAACACATATAGGAGACTGGAATATATTTGTCTCAACGTATCACCGGTTATGCTATACAGAAAAGCAGTGGTGATTATGATGAGTATAGTAAGCCCCAATAGTTATATTGCTCTTAAACTCGAAGGGCAAGATAGCCTTTTGTTGTAAATGGTCTGAAACAACTTTCTAAGAGTAAAACAATTTGAAATTTTTAAAATGGAAAGGTTATCTAAAATTTAAAATTAATAATAATAACGAGGAGTAGCAGAAATTAAAACAAGTCATTATTTTTGACAAAAAATATTAAACTTATTGGAAAGGAAAATTGCAGACTTACTTGAAAATTTAAATCCCATAAGATGCCTCTCATACAAGTCTGTTTAACGTCATTAGTTCGACGCCTCAACCACTGTTAGGGTGGTTTATGTGAAAGGAAAAAATACACCATCCTTCCTCTTCCTCTGGTTCGGTAGGAATGTCATGAATTTAACATAGAGAAGTAAGTGTTATCGTGCTCCAATTGTTATGCTTTTGGAATTTGTGTCCTTCCTTATTATAGATCAATGAGACTTTTGTTGCCAATGAATCTTCTTATTAGTCTATGATGTCACCCAATTTGACAGGGAGTGTAACATCCTAAACCCTTAAAGCAATAAATCATGCAAATGATACAATCATACAAAGAATTTATATGTTACATCTTCAATAAGTCCAAACATGCATAATTAATTTTTCCAAACTTGCAGCGGAATAATATCATAACATCTCATCAACAGATAATAAAATCTTCAAAATAGTCATGTCATATGTATCATAACACATCATCAAATATAAATCTCAATATCAACATACAGAGTGACAAATCTCATAAGACATGATAAATAAACGATATAAGACTAACACCCTAATCAGAGCCCTAAACTAAGACTCCAAAGACAAAGAGACGAGGTAGCTCGAAAGCTAGTCCTCAAGCATACTCACAAGCAAAGGCAAAGCAACTAATCCTGAAAGTCGTCTACCTATTCATACAAATAAGCAGGCGGTCAACCAAACAACCACTCGGGTTAGATAACATTCCACAAATAAAGTATAATCAAATGAAAATAAAACAACATAATTAATTTCAAATGATTAATAACACTTAATTAAATCATTTACAACAACCCTGCATCCCTATTAATCATCAAGCATACAAGCATAATACAAACCAATTACAAGTTACCAAAATATAAAACTTCATTTTGACAAACTTCGTCTATTTTTACAAAATTCATCTTTTACTAAGTAATTCACCAAAGACAAGGCATTCATGTTCAACCACATCAACAAAGTATATCCGCATATCACATATGGTCATAGTACCTTATACATATCCACATCATAGTTTGATTCCGTTTAATTCCAAAAATTCACTAAGTTCGTCTCATTTTTCCTTTTTTCAAAAGAAAGTCATTTTTCAAAGTAAGATCAAGTTTAAACTCATATACACCATGTCTAATCATTTTAAAATCATTATTACAAAAAACAAACCATAACCCTAACATTTTCCTTGAGAAAAATGAGTTTTGGAAAATTTCACATTCTTGAACAATTTTTAACTAAGTTTCAATTCGATTCACAAAATCAATCTTAATCCAATCCATTTGTTGTTCCAGTACATCTAGAAGTGAAAACAACAATCAAACACATCAAAAGAATAATTTAGGAAAGTCCAGATTGAATAATTAACGTCTCTAAATAATTACCCCAACTCACTAGTAACTTAGTAAAAATAACTATTCTTACTAAAACACCAAAAATAACCTTCTTAACAAAATGACTAATTTACCCTTACTTTCCAAATGACCAAAATACCACTTAGTCTAAAAATGACTAAAATACCCTTCTAGATCAAAAATCCACTAATCCCAAATTAAATACACACAAAGACAAATAAGCACATATAAACGCATATAATAAATAATTAAAATAATTATAGCTAAAAACAGGTTGTTACAAGGAGAAAGTCTTGTCTTCTTGCACCACCACATCATTCTCCACTCCATGTGAATTTCTAATTGATCTACATGCAAGTGTTAAAGTGACATTTGATTGCTTCTCATGAACTCCTTTGTTGTTTCTTAGCATCGATAACGAAATTAAGATAATGTCTGGGCCTTCACACACAACCTTTCCCATGGACAACTTTCTAAAAGAGTCAAAACTTCCTCAATTTTTTTTTGTTGAAGGTAACGGTCTTTAAAATAACGGTCTTTAAAATATTTCATTACACATTTCAATTAGAGCAATTGATTCTTTATCAATGAGTGTTTCAAATACAGTGGCATTCTCCTTATCTTTCCCTCTCGAGCTTGCGTGTTTAGGATCTTTCCTCTTTTATTTTTCCCTCTCGAGCTTTTGTTTCATTGCAAGAAATGCTTTCTTACTTGTATATTAAACCCTGATGCAGTTTTTCCCCCTTGTGTTTCAAAACGCTGCGATTTTAGTCCCTTATGAAACAAATAGATAATTTAATCCTAACTATATCTCTTTTGCAAAACCTCAATTTTGACTCGATCAACGTATACGTGACAACTCATATAATTGAGTCAGGCGCTACGTGTGTATTTTTCGATTAAAAAATAAACAAAAAAAAGCCACATATGCATCAAAGTAATTAAATAATTAAGAAAATAGAAAAAAAATAATTTAAAATTTAGGAAAATCTTCTTCAAGAGCTGCCCATCCAACAAATCATCTTAAAAACCAAAAAAATCATCCATCTTTAACACACAAATCATCAACACCCTAAAACATCATCCAAACCCAGCAAAACTTCAACATCCAAAATAACACCACAAAAACCTCTCTATACACAATAATACAAAATCTTATTCTCCATTGACTCACAACCTTCAGTTACAGAAAAAAAGAGTCTTGAGATCAACCTTGTATGACTGAATCAACTATAATCTAAGGATAAATTTATAGATCTGCATAAAATCATTATTCATATACTTCCAATACCTGAATCCAACAATTTTCGTCGGAAATGGATGTTTTCAGCAACAACTGATAGGAGAAATGGGTGATGAAGAGTTTGATCGCCGTCGAAAATAATGATTTCGGCGAGGACCGGTCCCTTTTGAGATTAGTATCTTCAACTATAGAGACGGTGAAGGAGTGTCACGTTCTGGGTTAGCGTTAAAAAGGGGAGTTTTGGTTTTTTAAGTCACATTCTGGTGAGATTCCGACGTTGGATCTGTCTCTTTCTCTATTCCCTGATGGTGATTGACGATGATTCATATCTAGGAAGAGGAGTAAGGGCAGAAGAAGAAGTGAATCTAAAGATGATGAAGCGATTGTGATTGTTGTTGAGGAGATAAATGAAGCTTTTATGAATGTTGTGGTTAAGAGAAAAAGTGCCTAAGAAATATACAGCTAGTGAAATGATTCTGGAAAATAAGATGACGGTTGAAGAAATTTTCCAAAAAAAAGTGATGCATCGTTGTTTTTAATTTGTTTTTATGTTTTCTATTTTATTCTTCAATTTATTGATGAGGTGGTTTTTTATTTATTTTTTAATCGAAAAATACACATGTGGCACCAGACTCAGCTAAATGAGTTGTGATAAGTCAATAATGAGTCGATAATTAGTTATTTTAATATAATATTTGAGTTTAATTTATTTAGATTTAATATGTTTTTATTTCCTTTTAGAGCTATTTTACTTCAATTGCAAGTTATTTTATTTCAGGAACAAATATTTCAAAGATTGCGTCTTGGAGCAAAAGAAAGGTGATTTCGAGTTCGTGCAAAAAATACGAAGATTCTGGACAATTTTATCTGGCATGGCCGTGCCCAGCAATGGTATGCCCGTGCCTGCAAGCTTCCAAGGGCCAACACAAGTCCGAGGCACAGGCACGACCCGTGCCTCCAGTGGCACGGCCGTGCCACCCCTCCAGACAGCTTTTTGTACTTAGTGGGAGAGAACTGATTTAAGCCTTTTAATTTAATTCATGGTAGTTTGTTGAAGATGTGGAAATTGAAGTATCTTATACTTAGTGTAAAAGTTTGTAAGTCTATTTGAAAACTCAAAATAATGAAGAGAACGCATTTTGTATTCTACCAAATCAACTATATATGTTTTCACATCGAATTCCTTCCTATAAGATGAGTGTGGCAACGAGAATGCATTTTTAAGATGTTGTTTTGAGCTTGATCATGCTCCTCTATCAATTGAAATTTTTCGGTTGGCAGAGTAGTAGGATTAAGTTCAAAAGAATATATTAGAATGCATTTGTGTTTGTCATAATTCATCTTATAGGAAGTAATTTGATGTAAGAACCTATATAGTTGATTCGGTAGAATACATGTGATGTGTTCTCTTCATTCTTTTGAGTTTCCAAAGAGACTTGCAAACATTTACACTAAGTATAAGACACTTCAATGTCAACATCTTCAACAAACTACTATGAATTTAAATCATACCCAACATGATGATGATACGACATCTTTCACAACACTTTGTTTATTGTTCGACTTGAACGAAGATGAAATTAAAACTGAATAAATTTTTCCTAATTGTGTATTTTTAAGTTATGATTTATTTTGAATCATGCTTTTTAAAAATTCAGCGAATATGTTTTAAAAAATTAACATAAGGTATTGTGAATTAATAAATGAACATAATATATTCTACAAAATGCACGTTTAGGGACTTATAAAAACATCTCTGTCAATAATTGATGGTTTGTTAACTTACATAAAACCAACTCACATTTACTCACATTGGATAACAACGTGAGTTAAATCACGCTGTACAGAACTTGAGTTAACTCACGTTGGGGTTATTTTAAGAAGGTTGAGTTGGGAATGAGCAAAACTAAATGGGGAAAAAAGCAATTTTCAATAAACCTGTTAGCAAGCCCAACGTAAAATAAGGCTTACTTTCATGCATACGGGCCTTACTTTACTTGTGATCCAAGACAACAACCGTAACAAAATGTAAATTTCTGCTAATATATTCCGTCATCTGAATAAAAAAGGGAAAAAGAAAAGCTTAATATATACAATAATTTTAAGTGAATTACCAATTTAATATGTAAATAAGGTTAGACAATTTGGTATTTTAAATTAGCGCAATTTTAAAATGTTGGGTAATTGATAATTTTTGGTCAGATTATTAATCTACCAAGGACAATTTTCATATTATAGGTTTTTCTATATAAGCTTTCTATGTAAGAGATAATCATTCCTTCAAAAAAAAATGTAAGTGATAATCATATTCAAGACATGTTTTTTCAGAGATAATCATATTCAAGAATGTCGAATGTCGATTATTAAATATGAGTAATTCTCAGAAAATTCGGGCATTGATTCTTTAAACTATAGTAGTATACTATAATTCTTTTTGCTAGACTCAACTTTCATTGATTATATAACATTTTTTATTTTTTTTATAAAAAAAAGCAATTGTAGATTAGAAAAAACATAAAGATTCCCGTCACTATATCATATGTTATGATCCTTTTATTATATTAAATAAATACTATGTTCCCAAGCATCACAATGACTGCATGAAAATGATACGCTTTGGATGAAATTTAGCAAATTTTCCCCATCACATGCAAGTATATCCAAAGCTTTGGACCATTTTGAATATTTTTGGGTTATCTACTCATGGAATATTGTGATTAAATGCAGGCCTTATTCAAATTTAAAACTGTACGAAACCACTTGATGAAGTAGGTCCAATTACAATGATGGCTTCGAGCAAGGAATCGTTTGATCTTTCGATCAAAACTATGGGTCCATAAACAATGGTGTTAGATGTTTGTTTGTGACCAGGACACCACTTTCTTCCCGCTTTCGTTGCTAAAAATTCATCATATTGTTTGAAGTGTTCTCATTTGGATCGCATGAATTATATTTTTTTTTGACAAAAATAAACGATGTTCATTCATTTAAATTGATAGAGTACATTGATACAATACAAATCTAAATTCGATAAAAACAAAAAGGATGAATTTGTGAACAAACTCACAACATTCAGCTTAATAGTATAAAACGACAAAGTACCTATGCCTACAAATATGACTAATATGACTATATTCATGTCTCCGAAATACTCATGTCTTCGGATCTGGAACGTTGACGACGCTAAATTCATTGTCATTGATCGGATCTGCACTTGCTCAAAGCTAATCTTTCAATCTGAATCAAATAAAGACCACACTAAAACGAGAAATAAAAAACACACCGCACAAAGACGAGAAATCAAAACAAACAAAAGAAAACAGAAATTATGTGAAATCACTTATTCAATTATGATAGAAGGAAAAACAATTCGGGTGGGTGATTTTTGGGTCAAAAATGACGCTAAATCACCCCTCTGAAAAGAGAAGAAGAAAGAAGTGACAGCTAGGGTTTGAGAAGGAGAGAAGGAGAGAAGAGAGAGGAAGAAAATGTGTGGAGTATATTTGAGAGAATTCATGTTTAATTTTTGTATCGCATGAATTATATATAAGCATACATTTAAATGCGTAATATTTAATGAATTTTTTAAGAAAAATGTTTAGATGAGTTGCGTTTAGGGGTTCACGATACACGTCAAGGTTCAGAGATGGCCGACATAGGTACTTAACAATTATCAACCAAATCTATGCATTGACAACGAGGAATTGTTCTCATGTCCTTACGAATATGAACATCTGGACCAACCTCCGTTGACAATTTAATGATCTTTTTGGAGGTGAACACTTCTATGTCATAGAGTTTGTTGAATATATACCAAATGTTTATGGAAAATGCTAACATGCATCTTTACAACACTAGTTAAAGAAACAAATATATTAAAGATATCTTAAAATTTGCATAATCAGACTCTTAAAAGTGTAAAAAGTGTTCTTTTCAATACCTCATCCGTTTATAAATACATGTCGTATTTTGACAATGTGTACTATTCACATAACTTACGTTTATCATATTATTTTACTTATATCTAAATATTATTTTTTTTTAATAATTTTTTATTATAGACAGCAATAATCAAAGTTGTGTCTTGACTTGTGCGAAATGGTTGATTCGACATGTATTGTGAAACGAATGAAGTATAAATTATTATTATTTTTTGTTTCCTAGTGCCCCAAGAATACTAATTAACATGACCCAATCTAAAAAGTATCGATATGTAACAAAACTCTAGATGCCAAAAACATCCTTTTCTAAAAGCATACTTTCCAATTTGAACTGATGGTAGGGTGTGGAAAGTAGTCTCTTTGTTCACTTAATATTAACGTGTATGATTACTCAATTTAGGCCTCACTTGTCTTGCGTATAAAATACAATGAAAATAGACTATTACTTTTACTGTCCTATACGTTTCTCACACGCCCTATTATTTTCTAAAAATACCTTTTGGATTTTATAATCTGAAACCTATTTTGCATTATACAGTATGAAATCATTCGATTTAAGCAGAACTGCATGTCTTTCCGGATTAACCAATTTTTTCAATATATAAAATAATATAAAGGACAATGAAGTTATAATTATATATATATATATATATATATATATAATTATAATTATACCCAAAAAGTTGAATTTATATGATTCCACATTTCAACTAATGAAATACATTTTAACTAATTGTCCCTAAGATCTATGCTACAACCATAAAGATTAAAAATTTCATCCTTTTCGATCTTCACGCCATCTTCAACATTCTCTTCAAGACTAAGATTTTCAACAATGTACAAAATATTCGTCATCTCTTACTATCTCATAACCCGACACCTGACATAGTTCATTATAGTCAACCATCCGACTGATATATATATATATATATATATATATATATATATATATATATATATATATATATTTATTTTTT
>Ga0228710_1009694_pt1 | contig 13223 bp, 4 predicted proteins | sample MedpolnodulmetaG_FD_177995 | JGI IMG/M metagenome (GOLD analysis project Ga0228710, IMG submission 177995) | Root nodule microbial communities from Medicago polymorpha collected in Santa Monica, California, United States - pink nodules | ecosystem: Host-associated > Plants > Roots > Nodule...
AAACTCCCTCTCTCTCTCTCTCTCTCTCTCTCTCTCTCTCTCTCTCTCTCTCTCTCTCTTATCTTTATCAAAGTTCTTATCCACCATTTCTTGGATCCAAGGTTGCAAAAGTGATAGATCAACTTATCTAAACTCAAGATCACTCTCTCGTTTGAAGGTAAATCGAGAAAACCCCCTATTGTATCATTTGTGTTGGGTGAACACCTCAAATGGATTTTGGGTGTGGTTTTTCAATTTTCTTGTTTATTCCCTTTGTAAAAGTGATAGATCGGGACCTAGAAAATATAGATGTCGAAGAAAGTTTTGACTTTGGCAAAAAATTGATCAAAATATTTGAGTTTTTGAAAAAGTTTTAGAAAATCATTTTATTCACGTGAAAGAGCTTGTATTTACCTGATCTATTGATCTGACAATGAAAAAAAAAGTGATATGGTTAGTTTTTATGTGGTTTGAATCTTATATATTGTTTTGGGACCCAAAAGTTTGAAATTTTGCTTTATATATCATAGTTAGATGGATTTGTAGGTACTAAATGATGAAAGTTGACATATGATGTGCGATCAAAGGTTAAAGATTCAAAATTTTAGAGTCAAAATAATATTTTAAAAATGTTAAGAATTTTTTTTATATATATTGAGTCATTGTTGATTCTTGAAAATGAGTACTTAAAGTACGGGATTTAAAATGATAAGTTGTTTGTGAATTTGTGATTGTTGTTTAGACATGAAATTGTTCGTAGAACTTTCATTCTACTTCATTGTTTGTTTATCTTTAATAATCTTTTCTATCTTTTTTTCTTCCTTTGTCTTCTTAATAATAGTCTTTATCTAGTTTTAGTGGTTTGGAATTTGCCTAATTTATTCAAGAGGCTAAGGAGTTATATCCATTATTTAAATCTAAAATTTGCAGGAAAAATGAAAGAAACAAAATGCAAAGTTTTTGGAGTTAAGGAATAGATAAGTAGTGCACGCCACAACAACAAACGTTGAAAAGGTAATCTCTATTATATGTTAATTAAACAATATTTTCTTTATTTATGTCGTTTGAATAAGTTTCTCTTGCAACATATTAAGAAAATCTTATGTCATGTATAAAACTAGAACTTTTGTATTTGCTTTTCTCAATTTAATTATGAAAAGAATATGAGTTCTTTTATTTGTTTTAAAGATGCCACAAGGTAGCTTGTTGTCTGTTTCTGGATTGATGTTGCTGCAAACTATCACATGCAAAACCATTGTTTGTGCATTTTACTAGGTTTTCTTTCTCAGATAGGCCCAAAATGATTTTCTTCATCTCTAGGTCATTCTAACCCATTTTAAAACTGTCATACTAATTCACAAGGGTCACAAACCTGAATTTGTTTTTATTATCCATAAATGATAATTTCATTTTCACATCATAATCGTGCATAATTAAATTCGTTCACACTTAATCAAACACAATCAAATTTGAACTAATCACCTATTCAAATTTCAACCCACTTAGATATTCATGGAGATTCTCCTAAAAAAATGTAGACATTCATGGAGATATTTTATGAACTAAAATTTCACATAACATTATGACTTAATTGAATACATATGTAGAAAAAATTTACACTATTAGTCTGGCTGGCATAACATTATTAGTATAGAAATTAATCTCTTAAAAATTAGATTTCTAATATGTTTTTAATAATATTAAATACTCCCTCAATTTTAAATTTAAGTAAAAAAAAAATGTCAAATGTATTTGGTCTAAATTTGGATCAAAAGCATTTGACTTTCACTTGTGACTACAATTGGATGAAGTATTAACTAACAAACAAACTCTTCAATGCTCAAAATAACATCTTCCATAAAATAATATTATAAAAAAACCAAATATTCACACACACACATATGAATAAAAGTGTTTATTATATCTTAAATATAAAAATTGACTTAATTTAAAATAAAAAAAAAGTCAAATGTATTTGGTTTAAAGTTGGACCAAATACATTTGACTTTATCTTATGACTAAGACTAGTTGAATTACTAAATAATAATTAAATGGAAACTCTCAATTCTCATAATAATAACAAACTTAAATTAATTTATAAAAAATATAAAAATTGAATAAAGTTTATATACTTAACATAAATTTTGCGATTTTGTAGAGCAACTGGATAACTTTGACAAAACAATTGAAGCTTATTGGAAGGACAATTAAGAGTGGTTTGGCCAGATATGTTAGATATCTAACTGAATTATCTGACCATCTAAGGAAATCGATATTTATAATTTATGCAGGAAGGAATGGTAACATAAACAACTATCTTCAACCTCGGTTCTGTGACAGTTACACGCACTACTCACCTGTGCCTTTTGTTGAACACCTCGTAGAATTTTTTTCACAACAACTTAAATACAAACTCATCTCTTATACGAAGTTTGTAATTGCATTAGGCTAATGCAATTTAAATCTTTCTATAAGAGATGAGTTTCTACTTTAAGTTGTTGGGAAAAAATTCCTATTAAGTGTTCAACAAAAGGCATAAGTTGTAGAGCTTGTAACTGTTACAAAACCGAGATTGAAGATATTTGTTTACGTAATCATTCCTTCCTGCAGACATTATAAATATTGATTTCCTTATATGGTCAAATAACTCAATTGGATATCTAACGTTGCTGGCCAAATCACTCTTAACTGCCCTTTCAAACATGTTAATTTGTTCTGCCAAAGTTATGCATCTGTCTTGCAAAATCGACAAAATTTATGTTAAGTAAGTAAATAAATTATGTTATTTCCAAAATAAATTTGTATAGAAATTAAAATAATATTGGTTAATGATTTGTGTGATTGCCGAAGTCTTGAACACAAACAATAATCGTTTATTTGTTTGTGTATATGCATGAAGCCTCTGGACCCTATATACTTAACCATAATCATATGTAATCAACTAAATATATTTGTGACGAAAAGTACCCAATGTTGCACCTCATTCACCATATTTTGATGGTTATAATCCATGAGGTGCAAGATCAATTGTTAGAACTTGACTTTGTGACTTCACGAGAGGAAGTTCAAATCTCATATGGAACTATTTTAAAACAATATTTTTTTGAATGATGAATGTTAGTATATTAATTCTTTTGGTAGTTTTTTTTTCTCAAACCATGGACCTTCATCTCCTTGACTGTTAGCTCAAACCAGTTGAGCTACTAAATGCCCATAATCATAAAAGAATAATTAGTGTTATCATCATTAATAATAATTTTGTCGTATTTATTTATGTTGATATCTAATGAACATATAAAATACGATGCATCATTATTATTTGTCCAACTTTCATAGACTTATGGAAAATGGTGAGTAACATAAAAATTATGAAACAAAATAACATAGAAAATGAAGAAAGTCATCTATAAATATTAAAAACATAGCAAGATATGAAGTAGGCTGTCAATATCAAGAAAGGAGAAGACGAAGAAACTTTATGATCATTGACATGTAAAAAACATTGCACCTTAGTTCTTGAGTTCTGCATCAAGTTGTTTACTCTGATAGTATGCAATTCAGGAATTGAGTGCGTTTATCCTTTTTTATTTATTAATTTAGTTTCATTTTTGAAGGGAGAGGGATTTATTTTGTATAATATTATGTTTGGAATAAACTTTGTTAATTTTTTTTCACTTTGGTAGATTAGCTTTATCTCCTAAATCATCTACCTTAGTCCTTTTAATTGCATCAAAATCCATCTTGTAAATATTCAAATGCTTCGTAGGAACAAAATCAACAATAAAAATTTGATTATTTGAAACCATTAACTTAAGAATTCTCTCCCAAAACCGATCCCAAAACACTTCCCCAAAATAATTCTCTCAAACCCATCACCTATAATCACTTACGAATTCTCCTCACCCTCACCCTCACCCCGAATCCAGCAACAAGTCTTGTACTTCCTTCTAATACTCTATTGAGTGTTGGTTCAACACAGCCTTATGGGATAACTTAGCTATCTTCACCAACAACTGCCTATACTCAGCTACCTTCACCGACAATTGCTTATACTGGACTTAATCAATCCTATGTTCCCTCAACTGGTCCTTATCAATCTTCTGGTCCCTATCAATTTTCTAATCCCTCAACCAGACCATCAGGTAGTAGTTAGAAGAAACACTCATTACTGGAAGGATTAGCTGAGGGACCAAAAGATTGATAAGGACCACCTGAGGGACCAAAGGATTGATAAGTTCTAGTATAAGCAGTTGTGGGTGAAGGTAGCTGAGTATAGGCAGTTGTTGGTGAAGGTAGTTGAGTTATCCCATAAAGCTGTGTTGAACCAACACTCAATAGAGTTCTAGAAGGAAGTGCATGACTTGCTGCTGGATTATTTGTGAGGGCGAGGAGAAATTGTAAGTGATTATGGCTGATGGGATTGAGAGAACTATTTTTGGAGCAGTGTTTTCGAATGGGTTTTGGGAGAGAATTCTTAAGTTGATTGTTCAAATGATCAACTTTTTATTGTTGATTTTGTTCCGAGAAACATTTGAATATTTAAAAGATGGATTTTGATGTAATGAAGCCGATAAATGTGGATGATTTAAGAGATAAAATTATATTCTTAGGGGTTAAGGGTCATTCTGCTACGAAGAAACCAGGTAAATGGAGACATCTAAGCAAGTGTGTGTGTTTTGGTAGATTTTTCACATTGAAGACGTCAAAAAACAACTAATTTGGATGTTACATGCATGATCACAAGAAATAAAAAGCCATGTGTAATTAGATTTAGCAACAAATGTCTCTTGAATAAGTTAGGTTCACCTTTTATTATCTTTAATTAGGTTTTGATTCCATAACAATTATATTTTAGCAAGAGTACACTGATAAAATAATTTATGGTGTGCTTTTTTAATGATGGTATTTGTGTGTTTAATTCAGATACAGGGAAAAAGGAGAAAAAGTAGACTTTTTTTTATCTTAATGGCTTTTATGACTTGTTAGAGAAATGGTTAGTGCATTATAGATTTAGACTAGATGTTAAATGCATGCAATATATATTGGAACGGCTTCCTGGTGTGCATGTCTCTTTGCAACATGAACTTATGAGTAATAGAAACAAGAGCTATTATTACCAAGAGTGGAAAATGGTTTCATAGTTATAGAATGTAAAAGTCAACCTAGATATCTTGATGAAGAATAGGAAGTGCAAGGTTTTTATAGAACATAAGAAGGCAAGAATGATTGAAAACATTATGCTCTGGGACTCCTATTGAACTCATTGGTGATATTTTTTTAGGTATATGTATACCAATCTGCAACTCATATTTGTATTTTTTTTGTTTCCTTCAGTTTTTAAAGTTTGCGAGCTATTAGAGCTATTTTGTGAAATTCAAGGCCTGAAAGAACCATTGTTATTAGAGGAGATTGAGAAGGAACTTGTCAACCATGGTTCAATGAATTAGATATCTTAGATGGAAGTCAAGTTTTAAGTTCACTAGGGGGTGATGGTGATTGCCGATTAATATGTGAAGTTGGTCCAGCAGTTTCTTCATAAAATTATTTTATTCTAGTAGAAACAGAAGCTATGAGAAAGATACCCAAGTTAGAGGAATGATATTTGTACAACTATTTTTTAACAACTTTTGGAACAACCCTCTCTCTCATACTCATATGTGTTTTTATTCTCTTTCTTCTTCTTTCTCTCTGTATTGTTTTCATCCAATGAGAAGAGAGGATAAGTGGTTGTCACAAAAGGTTGTTTGATATTGATTGTACAAATATCATTGCTCCCCAAGTTAAGCTCACATCCTTCATTTATGCCACATACTTTGGTGTAGCTTTGACCAAGGACCATAATATATTACTAAGAGTGTTGATAGGTGAACTCTAATCATAGGTGGCTGCTTTAGTGGGTCTGAATTCCGAACTTAGGGAGACTCAGACAAGACGGGGAAGAAAGAAAGTTAGTTCTTGCTTAAAGAACCAATGAATATGAGCTAGAAAAAGATGTTCGGGTGGGCCATAAAAATCTGCTATAATATATAAACACAAATTTTCAATTGTAATAAGTGTATGTTCAAAAAAAAGTTGTAATAAACGTTAAATACTGTCACTTTTGAAAAACATATTGATTCAAAAATACAAGTTTATAGAACCTAATTTGACACGGTTATAAGATTCAGGTTAGCTAACCTTATATGTAGCAACAATATACTTTTTTTTAGGCAAAATAAACTCATAGCATTTAATGTATAAAAAGAAAATATATAGTAGTTGAAACTAAGATATGAATAGAACAATAGAATCTAAACATTAAGCATGATAATAATCTTGACAAAAATCCACAAAATGAAGGTTAGTTTCATAATAATAAAATAATAAACAAGGGATTTACGGTGAGACGACAGATGAGAGAAATGCGAGAGAAAAAGTGACAAGAGGGGTAAGCAAAGAGTAAGTAGAGTAGGAGTTGGGTGAGCCACACTGTATTTTTCTTTAAAAGCTATGGGTATTAATTATTGTAATTTTCATTGTAGAAAAATAATTTATTTTTTGGGGGTGGGCCATGGCCCACCTTGGCCTATATGGTGCTCCGCCACTAGCTTCATATCAATAAATTGACTTGGATAGAACTAGGTCCTAGATATATCTTGGCATTCTTATCAATGAATGGTAACTTGAGTCTTCATAAATTACCTTTGTTTTAAGGAAATGAAAACAAAGGTAATTTGCAAAGATAAATGAACCTTGTGAAGACTCAAGGTTACCGTTCATTAAGAATCCTAAGATATATCTAAGATCTTGTTCGAGCCAAGTCAACTCATTGATAGGAAGCATATTATTTCCCTTGGTTCGTCTAGTAGGAACTGCGCTATGTATATCTTTCCTTCTTCCCCTTCTTGTTCGAGTCTCTCCTAGTTCAGAATTTGGATCCACAATAGCAATCACCTTTGATTGCAGTTCACCTATTAGCACTCTTTGTAATAAATTATGGGCCTTGGTCAAAGCTACACCAAATCATCTGACATGGTTGAAAGATACGAGCTTAACTTAGGCTTTCTCTTTCATAACTTATATTTCCAATTGAATAAAATAACTTTTTTATGGATCCTGGGGGAACAACTGAACATAATTCGGTAATCACCATCACCCCCTTGTGAACATAGATATCTTAACTTCTACCTATTCCCCTTTCAGATTGCTCGGGGAAATCTATTTCGTTAAACCATGGGTTGATAAGTTCCTTTCAAGCTCCTCTAATAACAATGATTCTTTCAAGTCTAGAATTTCACAAAATCGCTCTAAAATCTGCCAAATATAACGAACGGAAACAAAAAAGATGCTAGCCAGTGCATCTTAACAGTAAAAAATTAAAGCTGAAGAATGTAAAAGGGTAAAATAAAAATGAGTTTCACTAAAGACGTATAAATACATATACTTGAAAAGAGTAACCAATGAGTTCAATATAAGAGCCCTAAAGCCCAACGAGTTTCAAGGAGGTTCACATCAGTCTTGCTTATCGTACTTTTCAGTAAATCTTAACTTATATATAAATTTTGAACTAATTTTTCTTCATCGTGGTATTATTTCTACTAATAGGAAACCATTTTCTGTTGTTGGTAATGAATAGATATTATTTCTACTACTCACAAGTTCATATTACAAAGACTCTTGCACACCAGGAAGTCGTTCCAATATTTCTTGCACAATTTCAACATCTAATCGACATCTATCCTGCTCGAACCATTTCTCTAACACCTCCAAGTGGCCTTTCAAATCATTGTATGTATAAATTGTATCTATACTTCTCCAATCATTTCTCTAACATCTAAGTAAATTTGAAATTAATGAACATTTTCTTGATTTATTGAATTAAAAGCTGTTGCTGCAACAAATTAGGTGAATCTTCCATCATTTAGATTCAATTAAAAATTAGGAGGAGTAGTTGTTAGCTCTATATTTCATGTATAAAACTAGAACTTTGTTAGCTCAATTCACTTCTGAAAAGAATAATATATTGATTTCAAGAACTGTGTTTTAATATTTAAAACATCCATTTATTACAAACTATCATAGTGTTCAAATTTTTGGGCATATGTTTATCTACAAGAAAGGTGTCTAAAGCGGAAGTTGTAGGACGAGATGGCGAAAGCTAATATGTCAAATGGGGATGGCAGTTCAATCTCACAACATCATACATTTTTTTAGAGATAAAAAGTGAAGAAACGAAAGCTTATACCGAGTTGCTTGAGACTAAGGGCTCAAGTCCTAAAAGTGTGTTGTGACTTGTGATGTCTGAGTTTTTCCGATGTTCTACCTTTTAATCAACTGCATGCTTAAAGTTTGTCAATTCAATTATCTCAATAATATTTAGTTCATTGTGCCAAAACGAAATGTTTATCTAACCATTCAAATAATAAATCACATTACATAGGTAAAAGTTAAGCCATTCAAAAAAATAAAAAATAGGTAGAAAGGTTAATATCTACAAATATCATTGACTGTAGTAATTAAAATTCCATGATATATTGATCTTAAATGCTATTCTTAATTTACATCTTATATATATATTCCCAAAAGATTTCACTTACTTACTCAAATCTTATAATTATTCAGTTGGTTTTAATTTACCAATTTCTAATGAAAAGTGTGTTTATTGCATGAGAAATTTTTTTCTTATCAAACCAACCAGACTTAGTTACAAACATATACATTTATTTAAGGAAATATAGAAAATGTGTGAATATGTGGTTACTCTCTCTTGTAATAATTTAATATTTCTACAATTGTAATGGTTGATATATATATATTTTATATTTTAGGAAAACAATGTTTCTATGATGTCAAAACTGAGCATGAGTTCTTTCATAGTATAGTGGTCAAATAAACATTTTGAAAATAGAAAAGTTATAATGATAAATATCTTCTTTCAATGCAAGGTAATTCTCAAAACAAGATTTGCGCTATTGCAAGTTTTCTAAAGGATAGCAGCATATAGATAATCACATTAAAGCATGAAGATGTTGTTGTAGCTGCTGATGAAAAATGGTTTTCTTATGGTTCTGAGCAGAAGGATGAGATTGATATCTACATTTCATTAAGATTAGCTCTCTTTTATTAAAGTCATAACTAGTTACAAAATTAATTTATAATATATATTTACCATTAAAAAAATTCTCAAATTAAATTAGCTTAATTTTTTTGAATGATACATAAAGATGTAGCTCTTGCAAGTTTTCTACCGAATAGCAACATATATATAGATGCTATTGAAAAAAAATATCTTTCTATCTCTCTTTTCTCTTTCCTAAACCTAACGGTTATTATTTTTCTTCTTCTTGATTTAAAAGAGAGTTGATTTAGGATTGGTTATGATATGTAATCACCCCTCAAAATTATTTTTCTTTCTCTTTTAGTTAATGGGTCTTGTTATCTTGTGTCTTTAGGGCATAAGTTAAGGAATTCAAAATTAGAAACTTTTCATAGAAAACAACAAAATTTTGACTTTTAAAAGTTGAATGCACAATTTTTGAGACAATTGTTTCTATTTTAACTTTCTTAGCATGTGCCCTTGGGGCACATGAAGGGCACATGTTATCATTTTCCTTAGCTAAATTAGTGATTACCACGTATTTGTCTTCTTCTTTCGCTTGTTTTGTTCTGTTAGTTTTAATTTCCCATCTTTTTGTGATGTGCTTTTGATTTTACGTATTATTGCGTTGTTTATTTGATTCAGGTTGAAAAATTAGCTTTGATCAAATGCAGCCCCAATCAATGACTTTGATGTACGTAGTCAATATACCTAAATATTTCGGAGACTTGAATATAGTCATATTTGTAGGCATATGTACTGAACCGTTTTATGATGTTAATATGGATGTTGTGAATTTGTTTACAAATTCATTCTTTTTTGTTTTTTGTGATATTGAATTGTATTGTATTGATGTACTCTATCAATTTAAATGTGTAAATATTATTTTTTCTATTTTTTAAAAAAGCAACATATAGATATTACACTAAAGAATTAAGATGTTACATTAACTAATGAAAAATGTATTTTTTATGGTCCTGAGAAGAAAGGTGAGATTAATAGATACATTTGGTCAAGGTTAGACCTTTATTAAAGTCGTAACTATATTGGTAATGAAGATTACGGTATTGGTAGTGACATTTTAAATTACTCACAATCTTGTGATTAATGCTTAATAAAATCTTTAATTTGCCCCATCTCTTGTTTCTTTGAAAAGAAATTGAAATGGCCATTTCCTCATAAAATGGAGAGGGATCTGCACCCTAACTTCGTACCAATAGTATAGTAACCTAAAAAGAAATTAAGCTCTTAAAAATTGGATTTCTCACAATTTTTTTAATAATAATAAATAACCCTTCAATTTTAAATATAAGTAGAAAAAAAAAAGTCGAATGTTTTTCGTCTAAACTAGGATCAAATACGCGATTGAGTTTTTCTTGTATTAAATAAGAAATAAATGGAAATTCTTGGATTCACAAAATAATAACATCCTTAAATAACTAGTATTATAAAAACACACAATATATTTTCAAAAAATTGTGGTCAAACCTTTATATAGCACATCCTTAAATTTAAGTAAAAAAATAAAATTGGTCAAATCTATTTGGTCAAAATTCAGATCAGATACATTTGACTTTTTTTTATGACTATAATGAAAAATATTTCCATTTTGTATATATCCTAAAAAATTAAAATATTAAAAAAAATGATATCATTCCTTCCACGTAAATTTCCATTTGTTTCAAACCGAGAAGATACATTGTTTTAATCCTCTTGTTACTTATTAATAGCCTCAGTGTCTTACACTTTCAATCCAAAAAAGATATCTCTCTCACTCATTCAATGGCATGTGTTATGACACTGCAATCCAAAACAAAGCATACTATTCCAGAATCGATTCAAGTTCATCTTCACCATAACTCAATGGCAAATCTTGTCATTAGGTTGGTTTTCTAAGATTCTTTGATTTTTCATTAAATCCTCATTTTCATTTTCTGTTGATTTGATTCAGCTCCTTTGTATTGTTTGTGGATGTAGTTGGATGAAAACATATTAATATTATACATTGTGATTCCATGCCCTTTTTTAAAGCCCTGAGTTCATGTGAAAAGTTAAAAAAAAAAAAAATCTTTGATGGGTTGTAGGAGGATGATTTTTTCGGTTTAATTTGACTAGAAAGAAAATGTGTATCTGCATGTCTTTGATTTCCATACCCTTTTTTAAAGCCCTAAGTTCATGTGAAATGTTAAAAAAAAATAGTTGATGGGCTGTAAGATGAAGATGTTTTTTTTGATTTAATTTAACAAGAAAGAAAATGTGTATCAATATATCTTTGATTCCCAATTTTCCACATTGAAGTGGCGACAAAAAACAACAAATTTGGATGATAAATGCAAGAAGCTATGATATAAGAAACCCTGTGTAATTTGATTTTGCAAGAATGCCTCTTGAACAAGTTTGGTTCACCTTTTATCATCTTTTTTTTTTGAACAAAACCTTTTCTCATCTTTAATTAGGTTATATTTTCAAAACTTTTATATTTTTTCAAGAGTACAAACTTTTATATTTTTTTAAGAGTACAAAGGTAAAATAATTTATTGTGTGCTTTTTTAAATGAGGATGATTTGGGTGTGTTTAATTCAGATATTGGGAAAAGGAAGAAGAAGTAGACTTGTTGAATTATTTGAACTTGTTGCAACAGCATATTAAGAGATATTGATTTGTGTATTCCAAATACAATTTATGATTGCAGTGATTCGGATTAGATGTTAAATTAGTGCAAGATATACTCCCTCCGTTTCAAAATACATGTCCAAGTCAACCACTTTACATATGCCAATGCACAATTTTGACCGTTAATATATTTAATTATCTAAAGTAAAAAATTATAAAAATTTAATATTTTGAAAATATTTGTCGAGACAAATCAAACAACATCTTACATGTTAATATTTGTATCTATACATTAGTTAAAAAGTATGATCAAAGTAAGTCAAGTGAATAGTGCACATTGCAAAAATTAGACATGTATTTTGAAACGGAGGGAGTATATCGGAACGGCTTTCTCGTGTGTGAGACTCTTTGAAATGTGAACTTATGAGTTATAGAAACAATAGCTCTTCATTCTCAATAGTGGAAAACAATTTCAGGGTAGTAGAAGGTATAGGTCATTCAAAATACCAAGATGAAGTAGAAGCAACGAAATTTTTATATAGAAGGCACAAGAAAGCAAGGTTGAATGAAAATTATTCTGGAAGACTTAGACTGGTGCCTGCCTCCTGGAAAATCATTGTTCTCTACGGCTCCTATTGAACTCATTAGTGACATTTGTTCAGGTATTTGAATACTGATCTGCACTGAAACTCATATTTTATTTTACCCTTTTACATTCCTGGCTTAATTTTTTATTGCCAAGATGAACTTTCCTGCATTTTGTTTATTTTCTCACAATTTTTTTTAATAATAATAATATAATAATAATAAATACCCCTTCAATTTTAAATATAAGTGTCCTCGTGAGCTTAACTCAGCTGGTAGGGACAATGCATAATGTATGCAAGGTATGAGGTTCAAACCCCAACCACCAAAAAAAAAAAATATAAGTAAAAAAAAAGTCGAATGTTTTTCGATCTAAACTAAGATAAAATACACAATGGACTTTTTCTTGTATAAAAACACACAGATTTCGGTCATCACCATCACCCCCAGTGAACTTAAATCTTGACTTCCACCCTTTCTCCACTCAGATTTATTAGGGGAATCTAATTCATCTAACCATGAGTTGATAAGTTCCTATTCAAGCTCCTCTAATAACAATGTTTCATTCAGGTTTAGAATTTCACAAGATTGCTCTAAAATCTCCCAAACCCAACAAAGAAGAAGCAAGAAAATGCTACAGTGCATCTTACTGTAAAATAAATAAAGCAAAAAGAATATAAAAGTGTAAAATAAAAATATCAGTTTTACGAATGTTACATGACATTGGTCAATCCAAGAGTGACACATAGACCAATTGAATTGGTTTCTCTCCTTTTGTGTGTCACATCCTTTTATGTTTAAAAAATAACATTGCCACGTGTGACAATTGGATTGGTTTATGTCATGTGGCATTATGTCACTAAAGTGCAATCATGTGGCAACAACCCTCCTCTATTTATTTTCTTATAAATTAATGGTTGCGTTCAATTTATAAGGACCAACGGGGGCCGACCCAATACAACATTTCTCT
>Ga0228710_1009696_pt1 | contig 13219 bp, 9 predicted proteins | sample MedpolnodulmetaG_FD_177995 | JGI IMG/M metagenome (GOLD analysis project Ga0228710, IMG submission 177995) | Root nodule microbial communities from Medicago polymorpha collected in Santa Monica, California, United States - pink nodules | ecosystem: Host-associated > Plants > Roots > Nodule...
ATAAAATCTTTTGAAATCTTATAAATCCATGAAATCCTTTAAAATCTTATGATGTAAATCCATTGAAATCCAAATTGAAAATCCTGATAGTCTTTTAAAATCATGAAAGTCATTAAAATCCTACAAAGTCTTTTAAAATCTTTGAGACTTTTTTAAGCAAAAATTGTCTTTAAAAATCCTAATCCAATACATCCCCCTAAAACTCGCACTAATTAGCAAAACAAACAGGGGTGGTTCGCTTCAATAAGATAGGGTAGCCCTTGCTACCAAAAAAACATATATTCTTGAATTAGGTAGTATATATTTATATTTAGCTACATGAAATAATAAATATCGAGTTAACCTAAATAAATTTGGCTGCTAAAAATAAAGATAAATAAGAAAATGAATAAATTACTACATCATTGAATAAAGTTTTTAAAGACTAAACCTGTAAAATTATAATTTATGGGGCTAAAAATATATTTTATTCTTAAATTTCATGTGTTGGTCTTAAAGATTTTTATTTTTGTTTATATTTGACCCCCGTGTAGAATTTTCGTTAGCTTCGTCGTTGGCTATTACCACACCATAACAGGGGCGGATCTATTCTTAGGCTATGTTGGGATAAAGCCCCACATGCCTCTTTCCTATATTTTTTATACACTATAAAAAATTGTAGTATTTTGGTCTTTGAATGTGTAATAAATAGTCATAATAGTCTCTCAATGTATTAAAATTTTAAAATAGTCCCTGATTTTGTACTTTGTTAGTCATAATAGTCACTGAAGTGACAATAAGTAAGTATACTGAAGGGTTAATATTGACAATATTAATTAAGTATTTTAATATTATAGATTATTTTGACTAATGAAATGTACAATAGACAATTTAAAATTTTGATACCTTAAAACTATTTTAACCCCACATGTATCAAATGTCTAGATCCGCCCCAGCACCTGGAAACCCATGAGTTAAATGGACACGTCTAAGCCACGTTGTTGTTGTGTTGAACATTTGAAAGTTATACTTAATATTTTATAGTTTTTTTAAATTTTAGCAACTCCAAAATCAAAAGTGTGGGACCGCCCCTAATTAGGGCTATTACGGTGTGGTACGTGAAAGACTTGGTGATGGCACATTAAGGCTTCTTCCGATTTCTTCTCAACTTCAAGTCGCCGACATTTTGACCAAAGCTTCATATCCTCGTCATTCTCATGAGATATGGTTTTCAACCTAGGATGAGAATTTCTACTTAGAGTTTTTGTGAACTTAATTTGTTTATTTTGTATGTTAGTCATGTTCTTTTTTTTAATATATACATGTTTTTTATTTTCTATTATAAATTATTATTTATATTAGTTATCTATGAAATTTAACATTATATAATTTATTTGATAAACTTTTTCTTATGTATGATGTCAAAGTAATTTTATTTGTTATTTAATGGCTTAATTGGACTTTTGGTCCCCTAAGTAATTTGTTGTTTTCATTTTTGTCCCATAATTCGTAAAATCAACATTTCAGTTCCTCTTGTTTTGCTCCGTTAGTCAATTTGGTTCCCTCCATTAGTTTTTTAATGTCTAAAAAATTTGATTTGATTTTGACCATTTGATTGCATGTCCATTTTATTTAATAGTGAACTGTCAGCACCTAATTTCTTTTTAATTTTTCATCATCTTCTCTCTTCTTGTTCATAATCTTCAACATAATCTTCATCAACACCATCATTTATTTCAGATCTCTCTAAACTCACTCATCCTCTCCAAACCACGTTGTCCTCTCCAAACCCACTGTAACGGAACCTGAGTCAGCTGAAGATGAGCCAACGAACTTAGTGAATGAAGAGTTGGGCCCAATTCACATGAGGGCTAAGAGAAACAAGTCCAGACCCAAATGGCAGAACAACTACCAAGTCCCAAAGAAGCTGCAATAGATAACGACAAAGTGCTTGCATAGTAAAAGGAATAATGCTAGTAGTGGTAGTACTAGGATTGTGTATGACAGTTGTGTGTAACCGTTAGGTCAACTGTTGAAAACAAGGAATGTTGTTGTATCACTAGGCTATATAAAGCCTCTTTTATTCAATAAAATGCAAGCAAATGATTAATCAAGTTAGATGTTAGTATAGCTGTAGTCTTTTTTCTGCTAAAGTTCTCTTTTTTATACCCAACTTCTCTGCTCTTCTCACATTGGTGCTTTCATTATGAATTCCCTTACTCACAACGATGCCTTACAAACCACACTCAACCAAATCCTTCAAACCCAACAATCGTTCATCCAAAACCAACACTCCTTTCAACAAGACCTAACCAACCTCACCACAGAGATGAACCAGATTCGTACCTAAATCCCTTCACTCGGATTCACTCCCATCCCTCAAGAACAACAACAAAATCACCCTTTTTCCACCACCTTCATTAAACTTGATATCCCACGTTTCAATGGATCTGAAGTTCTAAGTTGGATCTTCAAAATTAACCAATTTTTTGATTTTCACAACAATGTTGATGAACAAAGGCTCAAAATTACTTCTTTTTACATGGAAGAAGAAGCTCTCACTTGGTATCAATGGATGCATTCAAACTACCAACTCCTTTCTTGGCCTATGTTCCTCAACGCCCTTGAACTTCGGTTTGCTCCTTCCCATTTTGATGATCCTAGAGGTACCCTTTTCAAACTCTGCCAAACCACTACTTTCAAAGACTATCAAACCGCCTTTGAAACTCTTGCAAACCGCATCTCAGGCTTTCCTAACCAATTTTTCTTGAGTTGCTTCATATATGGACTCAAACCAGCTATCTGTCGCGAAGTCCAAGCCTTCCAACCCACTTCCCTTTCTCACGCTATAAGCCTAGCCCACCTACAAGAGGACAAATTAAACGACCGTTCATCGTTTATTCCCAACCGGCGACCTAAAAACCCAACCTTAAACACACCCATAACCACCAACACACATCGCCCTAACACCACCACTCGTCCCGCCTTAACCATCGTGCCCAACACAACCACACCTACAAACAACCCCTGCCCAACCCCTACTATTCGTCGCCTCTCATTGGCTGAATTACAAGCTCGTCGTGACCGTGGGTTATGTTATAACTGTGACGAGATTTACCACAACGGTCACCGTTTTTGTTGTTTGTTCCACTTACTCATCGTCGAACCAGACGACCCAATAAGAGAGGAAGATAACGGCTCACAGTTTCTTCTAGAACAACTTATGTAGTCGGATATTCCGACACAGATTAGTTTACATACCCGATCATACCATTTCACAAACCCTACGGGTCATAGGTCATATTGGAAAACATCTTGTTTCTGTACTCATTGACAGTGGGAGTACACATAATTTTATCCAAGATAGAGTTGCAAAGTTGTTGGGCCTCCCACACAACCAGGTCCAATCCTTTCAAGTTCTAGTTGGTAATGGTGAAGAACTCAAGTGTGAATCCATTTGCGAACAGGTCCAACTCAGTCTGGGCGACCATCAAGTCATGGTGGATCTTTTTTCCCTTCCCTCTGGCGCAGAACTTGTCATAGGGATCCAATGGCTGAGAACTTTAGGCCCAGTTCTAACTGACTACAACAACCTCACCATGAAGTTCATGAATAAGGATCAAGCAGTCCACCTACAAGGAGTTCCCAAAGCACCCTCTTCTGAGTCCTCCCTTCATCAATTACGCCGTATGGTTCACACTCAAGCTATTGACTCAGTTTTCCAGCTACATATCCTAGAATACCCCTTGATAATTCCACCGAATTGACCAACCACCCAGTAGTTGAAAACCTCATCTCAGATTTTACCACAATATTCTCACCACCCACACACCTTCCACCCACTCGAAGCACATACCACCGCATACCACTTTTGAGCAATTCTGATCCTGTTAATGTGAGGCCATACCATTATCCTGTTAATGTGGGACATGGAGATTTTGCGTGGACTATCGAGCGTTGAACGCACTCACAGTGAAGGACCGTTTTCCGATTCCGGCCATTGATGAGTTAGTCGACGAACCGTTTGGAACCAAATTCTTCACCAAATTGGATCTTAGATCCGGCTATCATCAAATTAGGATGCATCCAGAGGATATCCCCAAAATAGCCTTAGGCACACACCAAGACCATTACGAGTTTCTCGTCATGCCATTTGGCTTATGTAACGCGCCATCCACGTTTCAGGCCAACATGAACAAGCTATTTCAGCCTTACCTGCGCCAATTCATGATTGTCTTCTTTGATGACATATTGGTGTTCAGTCGCTCGCTGCAGGATCACTTACAACATTTGAAAATTGTTTTCCAAACACTTCTGGATAACCAACTCTTCCTCAAAAAATCAAAGTGTTCCTTTGGGCAAACCACCATCCACTATTTGGGGCATATTGTATCAGGCGAAGGAGTGGGCCTTGATCCTGAAAAAATAGCAATTATGCTTCAATGGCCTTCCCCAAAGAATTTGAAGCAACTCAGAGGATTCTTAGGCCTTACAGGATTTTATCGGAAGTTTGTTCGTGGATATGCCTGTATTGCATCTCCACTTACTGCTCTACCCAAGAAGGATTCCTTTAAGTGGTCTGAGGAGGCACAACTCGCCTTTGATAAATTGAAAATGGCTATGACGGCAACACCAGTTTTAAGGTTACCAAATTTTGAAGAGGATTTTTTATTAGAAACGGATGCATCTGGTAGTGGCAGGGGTGTTGTTCTATCACAGCAGGGGCATCCTATATGCTACTTCAGTAAGCAATTTTGTCTCAAACTGTTGAGCGCCTCCACTGATGTTCGCAAATTGTGTGCTATAACATCAGCTGTTAAAAAATGGCGAACTTATTTGCTAGGTCGCAAATTCAATATCCACACTGATTAAAGAAGCCTCAAGGAACTCATGACCCAAGTTATCCAAACGCCGGAACAACAATTCTATTTGGCGAAGCTATTGGGATATTGATATGAGACTGTGTACAAACCGGACATACAGAATTGGGTTGCTGATGCTCTCTCACGCATCCATGAGGAACTATCTCACTGCCTGGCATTCACAGTGGCCCACTGCGAATTTCTTAACAAACTTCAAACAAGTTTTCAAGAGGACCAACACTATTTAACTCTTCTCCATCAAGAGCAACAGAATCCAGCTCTACATCCGCACTTCAAGATCATCTGTAACTTGTTATTCTTCGAAGGTAAACTCTATATACCTCCTAACTTTCCCTGGAAACGTGTGCTATTGGAGGAATTTCACTCTTCTCCCATTGGAGGGCATAGTGGAATAGACAAAACCTTGAGTAGATAAAAGGAAAATGTGTATTGGGAATCCATGAGACAGGATGTCACCTTGTTTGTAAAATCATGTCTCACTTGTCACCAAACCAAGATTCCAGTTCACTTACCTTATAGGCTGCTTCAACCTTGAGTAAATGATGAAGATAATGATGGTGTTGATGAATATTTGTTGTCTCAGTGGCACAAAACTGCAGATGTCTTCCTCTTATCATCCACAAAGCGACGGGTAAACAGAAATTGTGAACAAAGCATTACAGCAGTACCTTCGATGCTTTGTACATCACCAACCAAAGCTGTGGGGGAAATTCCTACCTTGGGCTGAATGGCACTACAACACCATAGTTCATGATGCAACTAGGTTCTCCCCATTTCAGGTAGTGTTTGGAAGACCACCTCCAACTTTGCAGCATTACATCCAGGGTACTAGTTCAACTGAGGCTGTTCAAACAGAGTTGATGAACTGTGATGTTGTATTGTAGAAGCTAAAACAGAAGCATCGCAAAGCGCAACAAACTATGAAGTAATTCGCTGACAAACGCAGAATTACCCACCCCTTCAAAGTTGGTGACTTGGTGTTTGTGAAATTGCAACCTCACTGTCAAGTATTTGTGGTTGTTCATCGCACAAACAAGCTTGCAAAGCGCTATTGCGGACCTTACAAGATCATCCGTGCCATTAGTGAAGTAGCCTTCCAGTTGGAGCTGTCAACTGCTAGCAGAATTCACCCTGTGTTTCATGCTTCACAGTTGAAACCTTGCATTGGTGACACACTGCCAGCGCTGGACTTGCCACCAACCTCAATTAATAATCAACCAATCCCAAGTCCAATTGCAATTGTGGGACATAAAACCATCAACAGTGAGGATCTAGTATTGGTGTAGTGGAGTGGCTTGTATCCGGAGGACGTTACTTGGGAGAAGCTAGCTGACATTCTCAATCAATTTCCAGGTGTGGACCTTGAGGACAAAGTCTTTCTCCAAGGGGAAGGGGATGTAACGGAACCTAAGTCAGTTGAAGATGAGCTAATGGACTTAGTGAATGAAGAGTTGAGCCCAATACCTCACATGAGGGCTAAGAGAAACAAGTCCTGGGCCAAATGGCTGAACAACTACCAAGTCCCAAAGAAGCTACAATAGATAACGACAAAGTGATTGCATAGTAAAAGGAATAATGCTAGTAGTGGTAGTACTAGGACTGTGTATGACAACTGTGTGTAACCGTTAGGTCAAGTGTTGAAAACAAGGAATGTTGTTGTATCACTAGGCTATATAATGCCTCTTTTATTCAATAAAATGCAAGCAAATGATTAATCAAGTTAGATGTTAGTATAGCTGTAGTCTTTTTTCTGCTAAAGTTCTCTTTTTTTTTACCCAACTTCTCTGCTCCTCTCACACCGACCCACCAAACCACCATCCTTTTCTTATCTCACCGAACCAAAATACCAGAAGCATATACTATATCCTTCTTTCCTTGTTTGCTTCAGACTCCACTTTAACTCTAATTAATTACATCATGGTAGTTTTTGCTTCTTCCTTTTACAATTTCCTTATTTCTCACTTTCTTATTTAAACATCACCTAGTTTCTATCCCACCATAATCATACCCATAAGACTCTTGCTTCCAGCGGCCATACCCAAACCCATATTTACTTTCCTCATTCATTCCTTCATACCCAGATCCAAATTCATAAACTCATATTTTCTGTCAAACACGGAGGGAGATATGTGAGAGATTCAACTAAGAAAGAAAAAGAGAAGACGAAGAGGTGTTTAGAGAGGGGAAAAATGTCGGTCACTGTTTGACAACGCTAATGGTTGTGTGAGAACGGTGGTGGCCGAGAGTTTGTAGAGGAAATGTGGTTGTTTAACAACGTCTGACTACTGAGTTTGGATTTTGTTATTGATTTTCCCTTCTTTTCCTTAAATTGACCGTGTGTTTGATAATCGTGATGAATTTTAATTGAATTAGCGGTGTTTGGAATTAAATTCCCTAGTTAGTCCTTTAAGTTTCAAGAGTTTCAAATATGCTCTTTTAGTTGAAGAACTATTTCACTGTTACCCCTGCTGTCAGTCTCCGTTTAATTGATGCTGATGTAGCCGTTAAATTGTTGGCTTGGATCAAAACGTTGCCTTTTAAAAGCTCCAGGGTGTCAAAACACTACGTTTAATTGTCACAAAGTGATCATTTATAGTGTTAGAAAGACAACTATTTACAACAAAAAAATGTCTTTCTAGCACTATTAAACGACATTTATAGTGCTAGGATGATCATTTGTGACCATTAAACGTAACATTTTGACACCTTGGAGCTTTTAAAATGCAACGTTTTGATCCAAGTCAACAACTTAACACCTACATCAGCATCATTTAATTATTAACTGATAACAGGGGTAACAGTGAAATAATTTATCAACTAAAAGGATCTATTTGAAACTTTTAAAACTTAAAGTACTAACTTGGGAATTCAGTCAAACTAAAAGGACCTAATTGAAATTTTTAAAACTTAAAAGACTAATTTGAGAATTCTGTCAAACTAAAAGGATCAAATCTGATATTTGGACTTTTTTTAAAGAAGCCTAACTTATGCTGTGTAACACGAGTTTCCAACCTCTTAACTCCTTACACCAATGTGGAATGTGTTGCAGTTGCACCTCAAAGTGCGCTTGCACCCAAAACTAAACATTTAATTGTCGTATTCATATGTCTTTTTTCTTTAATAAATAATAAATCTCATTAACAAAAGCAGAAGAAAAAGGAAAATATAATGATATTATAAAAGAAAATAAATTATTTAGAGATAAATATTTACCTTCGATTAGTATCAACTGCTTTGGCACTTGGTCTACAAAACAAACAAAAATAATTTAGCTCTAAATAAATTAGAATTAATATAACAAAAATATTTATTTTGCACTATTTATCTTTTGACAAATTTGTATTTTTGTAAATTTGTATTTGTTGAATAATATACGTTATTAATTAGACTATTTACTACATTATGGAAATGTTATAAATTTTTACATTCGCATTATGGAAATGTTTACTACATTATGGAAATGTTATAAATTTTTAAATTATTCATACGAATATTTCTTTTACTACATTTGTAGTCGGTACTGTCAGTATTTCTTACCGCATCTTTTGTGGACTCGATTTCCCAATGGATAAACGCAATAATCTTGAAGGTTGTCTCCATAACACTCAACCTCTTTGGTGGTGTAATTCAAGAAGCACCTCATGACTTTATCGCCGCAAGATTCTCTACAAGCACTGCTCATCCACGATAGCTGAAATCCATTGAGTAGCATTCCATGAATTTCCTTGTATGAAAGTGGTCGATGTCGATGTCGATGTCGATCTGGTACACCTTCTCTGACTCTGACACTGTCACTAGGATAATCTGAAGATGACATTGCAACAAGCTTCACTTGGCAATAATCTTTTAATCTCCCGACGGAGAAGTCATACCCAACAAAAGCATAAAGATAGCTTTTGGAGTCGGAGTTGATGCAGGGAGCTGTATCCACATACTCAGGATCATCATTCACCGGTTTGCTACACTTCAAGTATACTATGTGCCAGTAACCAAACCCACCAGTTTGATATGGATCCGCTTCGTTGGCCTCATAGTAATCATAACCACCGCCGAATGTGAGATTGGATGAGGATAAAAAATACCGAGGAAGGGAGGAGCAATCACCCTCTTGAATTCCGGGATCAACTAGCCGAATTGTGTAGTCTATGTAGTTGATTTCCTGCACATAGTATTTACCCGAAAACAGAGTTAACGCTGTTATGTTGTTTTCGCAGGATAACTCGTACTTTGGATCACCACAGCCTGTTGGGTCATTCATAAGTCGAAACGGATGTTTTATGTTTCTGATTTTGCCGCATGAAGAAGGTGGACATGTTTGGTTATTTGTATTGGTAATTGCATCACATGTTTGATGCAATAGTAACACCATGAAGAAGGATTTCCATCTGCTCATGATTTTTGGTGAGGTAGAAGTTGTATAAGAGGACTTCTTAAGAGGTAGAAGTTTTAAGGCTCTCTATTTAGCCGACCCTTTCCATCCTTAGTAGAAAGGGAGACGTACAAATTTATCTCTCCAAATATCATTAGTTTTTATTAAATGAGTGTACTCATTCAATATTTTTAAAAGGGTTTGATATGTACACATTACTCGTTTATAATTTTTAATGGTACTTAATAAACATTTGATCATTTCAACTCTAACACTTTACACAAATATTTTAAACATGACTCATTAATCATCGATCAATGACTATATACCATTACATTTCAATATTTTAATAATGAAAAAAGTGTGAATTTTATTTAAGATTGAACGTCTAAATTGAGACCTTATTCCTAATAGGTACTTAATATATATCAACTCTTAAATGGAAAAAATCTTCTTATTGGGGGTGATCTAAGAGATTCATTTAAGGATTCACTTCAACAAATATTTTTCATACACACTACCCTCAATTAATTAATAGTTAAGACACTCAAATATCTATCCATTGTGTCACACTATGTTGATGACTCCTTCAACCATTTTGGTCTTGCAAGTTTAATTTTTCCGCTAGACTATTCTCACCCCCAATAAATAGGGCATAATACTAGTAGGAAATTGTGTCTTTCTTAAGATCAAAGTCATCATAGCATAGTTACAAAATTTGTTTCTCCCCTTTGAGAATCGTGAACCAATTCGTAAATACTGGTTCACGGTTCTTTTCCATATCAATTCGGTTTTTAATTGCTTGGAAGTGACGAAGAAGATGGGAGCAGGCAACTCGAACAAGGGGTTTCTAAAACAGGGGAAAGGTGAAGCGATTTTTAAAACAAGAGAGAGATGAAATAGTTTTGGCCTTTGGGAACATGGAAAGAGAAACAAAACAAGTGTCAGATTTATTTTTTCTTTTTGTTTTTTCTATTGAAAAAATTAATTACAAATTGGGTAATGCATTGGTCAAGTAAATTACCCCCACGTGACCTTACCTTAGGTAGACTTTTCTTCTTCTTTTTTGTTGTTAAAATGGACTTTTTTGCCGACCCATTTTAATGTTTTTTTTAAAGGCCCAATTTAATGTTATCTTTTGTTTTGTTTTTTATTTCATATAAAAAAAATAGACAAAACTTAGGTACAATTCCTTATGTACTTTTCGTATGGTTTTTAACTAAATTCACTATGATTTTCTTAAATCTATAATTCTCTCAAAGTTTGTTAACTCCAAAAATATTGAATTTTTAGTTAAGAACCATACGAAAAGCATCTAAGAAATTGTACCTAAGTTTTGTCCAAAAAAAATTATTTAATTTCCCCTTGGAGGGGGTTGCAAATTAATGATATATAGCCAAGAGAATCAAGCACGACACATAGAAAGATACGAAATGATTTGCAATCACAGTACTTTTTCCTTCATGTTCATGATAACAATAACATTAGTGCTATTACCACTGCTAGGGAATGCCCAGAAAATCCCTACCATTGGGTGTCCCTTCAATCTATCTTGTAACCATAACAAGAAGATTATTGAACTACCTGCTTATCCAGTACCTATAAAACTCCTCATAAGTCACATTAACTACACATCCCAAGTATTAAGAGCACGTGATCCTGAAAATTGTCTTCCACGTCTCTTGTTACTTCAGTCCAATTTCACTTCATCAATATTTCCTTTTAGGATTATTTATGAATCTGCGTTGTATGAGCAATTCGGTGAATTTACCAATATTAGTTTCTTTGAATGTTCTTCACTGGTACAACGTTATCTAAACGATAGCTACCAACTGCAGGGAGTTGAGCAGGAAGACATGATTTCTTGTTCAATTTTTATGGCAGGGTTTAGGCAAAATATGGTTAGATTGAACCTTGTATCCTGCACCAAATTATCTCAACGAGTTTCACCCCTTTTTCTTCCGGAAGAACCTCTACATGGGCTTGGGATACGACAAAACTCAATCTCATTATCTTGGTCGGAAACAAACCTTGACAAAGGATGCTTTAAATGCAGCAACAAATCAAAGAAGATTATTTTATCCTCCGCAGGTGAGACACATTCACTTCTATACTTCATTTGGTTTGATTTTGGGGTTGGTTCAGATTTAAGAGAATTTTTTTTCTTATGTAGCTATGATTTTTTTTAAGGATGTTGAATGTTTAATTTGTAGGTGCAATCATTGGCTCAACTGTGCTTGTTCTTGTATTTGGTTTTATTTATCAAATATATCGCTATTCTAAGATGAAAAGCGAAGATTATACAAGAATTGAAAACTTTTTGAAGGATTACAGGGCATTAAAGCCAACTAGATTCACTTATGCAGACTTGAAAAGAATTACAAATAAATTTAAAGATAAAATAGGCGAAGGGACTCATGGAACTGTTTATAAAGGTAAATTATCGAACCAAATTCTAGTAGCTGTGAAGATTCTTAATAATGCAGAGGGAGATGGGAAGGAATTCATAAATGAAGTGGGAACCATGGGCAAAATTCACCATCTAAATGTCGTTCGTTTGCTTGGCTTCTGCGCAGATGGTTTTCGCCGTGCTTTAGTCTATGACTTTTTTCCAAATGGTTCGTTGCAGAAATTCATTTCTCCCCCGAACAACAGAGATGATTTCCTTGGATGGGATAAGTTGCATCAAATTTCTCTAGGCATAGCAAATGGTATTGAGTATCTCCATCAAGGTTGTGAGCAAAGAATTCTACACTTTGACATCAATCCTAATAATGTCTTGTTAGATGACAATTTCACTCCCAAAATTACAGATTTTGGTTTGGCCAAGATGTGTTCGAAAAATCAAAGTATTGTATCCATGACTGCGGCTAAGGGAACATTAGGCTACATGGCACCTGAAGTTTTTTCTCGAAACTTTGGGAATGTCTCTTATAAGTCTGATATATACAGTTACGGTATGTTATTGTTGGAGATGGTTGGAGGAAGAAAGAATACAAAAACAACCGGTGACGAAGAAAATATACAAGTTGAGTATCCAGACTGGATCCACAATTTGCTTGAAGGAGGAGATATACAAATCCCGGTTGATGAAGAGGGAGATTTTAGAATTCCAAAAAAATTGGCAATTGTGGGACTATGGTGTATCCAGTGGCATCCTTTGCATCGTCCGGCAATGAAATCTGTGATACAAATGCTTCAAGGAGAAGGGGACAAGTTAAAAGTGCCTACTAATCCGTTCGGACCAACAACTACAACTAATACAAATGCTAATATTATTGCAGAACGTATGAATTTGGAGCTGGAGGTGATTGAAGAACTAGAATAGATATATATATTGATTATACATATTTATTAAATAATTGTTCATTATCAATGACTTTGTTTGTTTTTAACAAAGTGTTATATTTGTGAGCAAGAAGCACCCAATTTATTACTTTAAAAGTCTAAAAGTTTATCCGAGCAATTTATTAAAGTGTAAAGTAAGAATATCATAATATTGATTAACAAACCAAAATACAGATATTACATGTATATCATAGTCAATCACAAGTTTGTTAAAATAGCAATCCTTATTTTTTTTCACATTACTTTTTAAAATCCACAAGTCCCACCAAAACATCTATAATATCTGATTTTCATACCATTGTTACTTTCCTTACCAATATACCATACTTACGGTTCGAATATTGTTTTGAGGTTTGTGTCCATATACTTACCAAGAGTTTGTGTCTTATAAGCTGCATGCAATGTTTCATTTTCAAATTTCTGCTATAATTAAAACAAATGGACTCATGTGACAGAAGGGAGGGTACCACATGGTCGTGAGGAGGCCAGGGGTCTGGTACATATCCATAAGGGACAGGCTAGGCAACTATCGCATATTTCATTATTTAATCCACTATTACTTTGTCTTCTCCAATCATGTTTTGGTCCCATGAATCCTTCCAATTATTATCATATATATATATATATATATATATATATA
>Ga0228710_1009698_pt1 | contig 13217 bp, 3 predicted proteins | sample MedpolnodulmetaG_FD_177995 | JGI IMG/M metagenome (GOLD analysis project Ga0228710, IMG submission 177995) | Root nodule microbial communities from Medicago polymorpha collected in Santa Monica, California, United States - pink nodules | ecosystem: Host-associated > Plants > Roots > Nodule...
CAAGGAGGACAGGACTACTTCCGGTTTATGGAAGGAACCTGTATAATTGCTTGTGTTCTTTCTTCTTCTGTTCTTTACATTATCCGCTGCACATAGACTCTGAACTCACTCAGACTCTGAACTACTTCAGACTCTGAACCTGAGGACAGTTATCTAGAACGTAAAAGAAGAAGTTTCCAAAAACACAATTCAACCCCCCCTTCTTGTGGTTTTTCTCACCTTCAACTACACACTTAAACCGTCAAAATAAAGAATAATTACCGTCTCTAAATAATTACGCCACCTTACTAGTACTCCCTCCATTTCTTTTCTTTTGATGTTTTAGGACTTCAACTTTATTTCAAAATATTTGATGTTTTAGGATTTTTAATATTTTTTATTCAATTTTACCCTTGTTGAAAAACACACCATTTAATTGGAAGTTTCAATAATAAATGCAATTGAAGTTTCAATTTGTGTGGTGAGTGTGATAATTAAGGAGATTGGAATTTTGAGGGAAAAAAATCAAGAAATAAATATACAGCAGCCAAAAAACATAAATAAGGGCATTTTAGTCTAAACCTTACAACTATTCACATACTTTAATGATTCCTTAATACTTGTGCAATCACCTAAAACATCAAAAGAAAAGAAATGGAGGGAGTAACTTAGTAAAAATAATCATTCTCACTTAAAACACCAAAAATAACCCTCTTCGTAAAATGACTAATTTACCTTTGTTCACCAAATGACCAAAGTACCCCTAAGTCTAAAATGACTAAAATACTCTTTGATGGGGTAAATCCACAAGTGCACGGTTTACCAAAGAAGTAAAACGAGAGTATCGTGTCTACAGGGAGTTGTTCAATTCGATTAACTTTTATTGATGATTAGAAAAGAGTTTCAGTTGCAAAGTTGTGATTTTAACGGTTTAAAAAGAATAATAAAAAGCGCATTGGGATCATTGGTTCATCTTGATGACAAACCCTTCACAAACCAAACCCTAAACCTAGAACTTTATATTGGACCTACTTTCTAAAGACAAGTTTCTCTTAAGCCTATCACATCTCCTTTCGGTTTCAGTGAGTGTGTTCCTCTAGCAACCACGCCTATTCTCATGGTTGATTGCTGTTAGAATCCTTGAAGAATGAAATTTTATTTGTCTCAAGGTTTGCTAGATTATTCTCATGTTTCGCAATCCTTGTCTAATTTCACTTGTTCCAATATAAAAACTTCTTCTTTCGATGCTTCGCTTTGGTATTTGTGATGATGAATTAGCAAGTACTAACCCTCCGTTGTTGCTTTATGAGTTTGATACTTGTTAATTCATTATAAAAACGGTGAAATTAGATTAGAAAGTAGGTTTATATAAAATTAGGGTTCGAGGCTTGGTTTGATTAGGATTAGGTCATTAGACTCATCCAATAATCCCAAGACAAGAAAAGTCTACTCACTCATGTTCATCGTAGACATAGAAGAGAAGAAGAAGAACATAAATAAAATAACAAGAAAATAAAAGAAGAACTTTTATTAAAGGAAAACAATTGTCACTATTGAATTCCAAGAACAAAAGATGGTTTTACAATCTAGATGGTTGCTCTATTTATAGTCTAACATTGACTTGAGCCCCAAGAATTAAACCACTAAAGTGTTACACAAGAAAACATGGGCTCTAGGTCAGAAATACTAAAATAGGCAGCTTGTCAAAGAAGCAAAAGCAGCAAAATGACAATATGGGGCGCGCCTATGCTATGTTTTGGTACAAGATCTTCAAATTCTTTGCGCAAGATATTTTTGTATAAGATCTTCATATTTTTGGCATGAATCAGCTCCAATTCTCCTTTCTTTTGCTCCAAGACTCAATCTTTTCAAATATTTGTTCCTGAAATAAAATAATTTGCAATTGAAGTAAAATAGCTCTAAAAGGAAATAAAAACATACTAAATCTAAATAAAATAAACTTATATATTATATAAAAAACACTAATATTTGACTCATTATTGACACATCAAACTCCCCCACACTTGAATCCTTGTTTGTCCTCATGCAAAAGGCATAAACATTGGCAGCATAAACAAGATTAACATATGACAATTACAATTAAAAACTTATGTCTCCTCCAAGGCTTTATTTCAAGTGTACACTAATCACATCTTCAAGCATTTCTTATGAACTTATTCAACCCAACAATAAGTCTCAAGTGAGTGTGTGTGTGTGTGTGTAGTCCAACCCTTTTCTTGCTCTTGTATAAGAGATATTATGAGGAAACAGGTTCTAACCTTAACACTAAACTAACCGAGAAAAGTCATTTCTTCATTTCATATAAGAGAGATGGGAATTATTTAGATTATTTGACAATTAAATGTCTCGGGGAACTGCAGATTGCCTAAAGGATACCACCTTCACGTAGGAAGTCAAGTAGGGCAGCTCCTGCCCCCTAGAGTCAATGATGCCCCCTAAGTAGTGCTGCAGAATTATAAGTTTAAAAGACACCACCATCACGTAAGAAGTCAGGTAGGGCAGCTCCTTCCCCCTAGAGTTAATGATGCCCCCTAAGTATGTATTGAATCTATCCTCCTTTTAGAAGGATTTATGGAAGCTACTTTTAGTTATTAGAGAAACACCACCTTCACGTGGGAGGTTAGTGAGGCCTACTCCTGCCCGCTAGAGTTAATGATGTTCCCTTATAGATATATTTGCTTCCGCCCCTCTTTGATTTATCTTTTTATTCCCCACACAAACTTATACTACTTTTACTCTAAAGACTTTTAAGGGTTTAATTTACCATTAAAGTTAGAACGTGCTCCTTAAAATACCTACTCATACACTTACTCAAAGACTGCAACTTTGTGCTTTTCTCAAAGAGAATTTTCACAATAAAACCTGACGTGGGTATACCAAGAACACTTAAAACACAAGAAATCACTTTCATGTACAAGAATCAACCATTTGGGAAGAGACAACAAAAAATTTATGTCATAATTTACAATAAAAAACAAGCTGATTTCCATGCCTTTCGCAATAAAACAGAACAAAAAGTGAAAATCCAAGGGAATTTGGAAACACTACGACACTTAAAAATAAGACAAGACACATCATTTCTCAGCCCGGCCATTTCAACACCTTGTCTTTGTTGCTCGGTGCTTATTCTTTGAACTTCAATTTGCATCCATGCCCACCGTTCATCATTAAAGTTTCCACCGGCTTCTTGTTCATGGTGCAAGTGTGCACCTACCTCCTCTTCATCACCACCATCATCATGTACCTGTGGGTTAGTGCCAACATAAAGCAAATTTTCTACCAACTCCAGATTAGTTATGTCCGAATTAGGTAGAATTATCAAACAATTAGCCCTATTGACTTTCCACACATATTGGTAGTTGTGAGAAGGGCCATGGGTTCTAAGAAAAGACATGGTAGTGAGGGTATCTAAATCTAGATAATAGTTCCCTTCAATCCTATTGATCCCCTTGCTCATATTCACTCTAAAATTCCTAGCAATGAAGGTGATGATACCACCTACCACTATATCACCTTTATCATATGGTTTCTTTCTAGCAATGGAAAGAAGATAATCAATCAAATAGTAGCAAATGTTAACAGGGTGGTTATAAAGCATAGCCCACAACATAAACAGCTCATCGGTCCTCACCATTCCTCCCTCTTTCCTACCCCATATGGAGCAAGCCATAACCCTCTCAAGGTACCTAAGCATAAGGTTGTGAATGTTACTAGCTTTATTGGAGCGGGAATTATATTGGTTCAAACCGATTATGCTCTTTTAAATGGCAACTAGGTCGGAGTCGGCCGACCTTAAAGTTTGATCCCAAGAGTCATGGATATACCCCGCATTTGCAAGGCCAAGTTCGGAACAAAAAGCTTCCAATGACATCTCATAATCAACATTTAAGAGCTGGAATGTGACCCTATGATCGGGGTTATCCGTCTGCGACCTATCTTTAGTAAAAGAAATAGAACTCAAGAACTCATAGGTGGAGTTTTCAAACCCCCTCATAGGTTTCAACATCTCGACCAACCCTAGTCTATTCAACAGCCTAATCACATGTTCCTCTATTCCTAGTCTATCCATAGCATTAGCATCGGGGTACCGACAAGGAGAGATAGTTCTAGAGATTAGAGATTTATACCTATTCCTTTGCTCGAGATCCTTGAATTCGATCCCATGATTTCGGGCTGTTGATTGCTTCTTGATGAGTCAATAAATTAGTGTTTTTAATATATTATTTGAGTCCGTTTTATTTAGATTTGATTTCGTTTTATTTAATATTATTTCCTTTTTAGAATTATTTTACTTCAATTGCAAGTTATTATATTTCAGGAACAAATATCTGATAGATTGAGTCTTGGAGCAAAAGAAAGAGGATTAGGAGCTGATTCGGGATGAAAATACGAAATATGGGACAAAAATATGTCACCCCCTAAGTCAGGAACTTGGGACGGCCCATGCCACCAGCAGCACGGCCGTGCCAGCCTTCAGGATACTCTTTTGCTGCTTCTGCTTCATGGACAAGCTACCTATTAGTTTACTTCTGACCTAAAAGCCCGTGGTTTCTTGTGGAACATTCTAGTGTTATATTTCTTAGGGCTTAAGTCATTGTAAACTATAAATAGAGTAGAAGACACATGGTTGACTCATTTGTACCCATCTTTTTCATTCTTGTATCATTTCAACTATATATCATCAATACAATAGTTTTCCAAGCCTTTCTCTCTATATCCATGGATGCCATGTTTCATAACAAACCATGTATAGGAAGGCTAACAACACTATCTTTTGAACACTCTCTCTAATACTCACTATTTTATTGGATGAAATCAATGTATGACCTACACTTTGGAAATTGAACTCACATAGAGTGGCGGGGCAAACATTGATTTCACTCAGTAGAAAAGTGAGTGTTAGAGAGAGTGCTCAAAAGAATGTTGCTAGCATTTCTCACACGATAATATCATCAACCATGAACTTCCCAAGGCCGTCTTAGACAAATCAAAGGCCCAATTTTAATCTTATAATTGGAACTATTATAAAACAAACACTAAAAACAATATAATTTTTTTTCCTGCGTTACCGCTAAACTACTACAAATTATTTGAAAATAACTAACTTTGATACTATATAATGTATTTTTTTTCTGCGTTATATGTTTAAAAAATAATTTATTATGGACCCCAAAAATTGGGAGGCCAAGTGGTCTAGCCCAACCTCGACAACTATGGGCTGGCCCTGGAACTTCCCACCATGCATGTTACTCCTCCTACCCTTACCACACATCTCTTTATTCCTTCACATTCAGAAAATTGCCACCCTGCTGACAAAAGATCCTTACTATAAATTGCAACCAAACCAAACTCTCTTCATGGGATCCAAAGATTGATTGTTGTATCTTCAGAGCATGGGAAGGTGTCGCATGCGGATCAGAGTCAAGTACACAAAACTAACGCGTCCGCACCTTCTATCTCTACGATCTTGACCTCTCTAAACCTGTCCCCTTCCCACCCTCCATCACCAACCTCCATTTCCTTTACTCCCTTTATCTCCAAGACACTCCCAACCTCTTCGGCCCTATCTCACCCTCCATCTCCAAACTCACCAAACTCATAAACCTCGGCATCCGCACCACTAACATCTCGGCGAGATACCAAACACTCTTTCACATATCAAAATCACATATCATTTAATGATGTATGTGGTCTGGACCACATACATATCATTAATTGAATGAACCTAAAAAGTCAATTTTAAAACAGATGGAGTATAATTTTATTGTTTATGACTTTTATATTTTCTTCTCTCTCGAATTTTCTCAACATTTATAAAGAACAAAAAGAATACAACATGAGGAAATGGATTTTTGACAAATATTCAAAACTCACAAGACAAGTTGAGCAATACATGATGGTGCTTTTTTTTACGTAATACATGATGGTACATAGATATATTAGATTGTACTTTAGTTTAGATCTTGTGCAATGCATCTTCTTTGGTGAACCCGTAGTTAATGCATGCAACGATCAAGTCCCGCTCGAAATCCTTTTTGATCCTGATAGAATAAAAAAAAGAAGCTTCAAAGCAAGAATCAATGAAACTGAAGAGTATTGGTAACAAGCAGTAATGAGGGGTCAATCAATTACATTGTTTAGACAATAAAAACAAGCAGTACTATGGCAGAAAGTCAAATATAAACGTCCTATGCTGGTTTTTTAGTTAAAAACACAAGATCACATGGCATGAGCATTATATTTTTCTTTTAATAGCAAAGTGAAAACTCTATTGGTAATCAATAGAAATAAGTACATGTCATCCAGAAGTCTTAATTCAACTGACAAAATGCCGAAATTGTTAGGCCGGATGCCATGATCGGGGTTCGAACCCCGGTACCTTCACTTGTGTGTGTGTGAGTTTATAATGACTTTGTCATTTAGTCTATCTACCAAAAAAAGAAAAGAAATAAGTACATGTCATAAGGAGTTTGAAGTAGAACAACAACATGTTGGACACACTAAGTAACTTTCCCTTCTCCATTGTAAAAAATTGGTGTCCAATTTTCAACATAACACAAAAAAGTATACTTTTTTTTCTTACGAAGGCAGAAGCGATAAGAATGTTGAAGATGTTTTTTTTTATTTTTTTTGAAAGAAGAATGTTGAAGATGTTGTAAAGTTGAAAATGATGAAAAAGTTGAATAGTGTAAAAATTAAAGATTATAAGATTGAAGAAAGATGTTGTTAAAATTGATCAGATGATAGTGAGTTTTGAAAGTGTCAAGAGTGATAGCGTAGACCTCATCAAAGATTAATTAATATATAAACGATAATAGAACTAGATATGTTTTATATTTGCGGTTCAAAAAAAGTAAATACATGTTTTATATTTACAATGATATTTTGATATAATTAACTATTTGTATTTTTGTTGGTTGATTACAATTTATTTTTTTTGTATTGATGTTCAACGGTATTTGAATTCTATAATCTAAAACTCTAAAACATGTTTCGGAGTCTATAATCTAAATGAAATAATATAAGAAAGAGCGGTGATACATTGACCATCATAAGTGACACGCCTCTTCTACCACCACACATAAATATGACACGTGGTCATGTGACCCTCGTCACCCCACCTAACACTCTCTTTCACATAGGGTAAAATTACTAAAATGTCATTTCACATGAGATGTATAATGAGGTAGGAAAAAAGGAAAATTATGGGTTGACACCCTTTTTTTTCCATACCACTTATATACGACTCTAAATGACATTTTTTATTTATATTTCTCTATCATCCACTAAATAAATGTCACATAAGGGTGTATAATGGAGGGTTGCCACATAGGTGGTCTATCTATCGTTACTCGAAAAAAATGGTGTGTGCCAGGCATGAGATCTAGGGGAACGAATTTCAGCACTGTGACATATAACTCTTTACCTTCATGAAAGTAACATTAATACTCTAACTCATGACTACAAACAAAACAATGTGTACTAACTAGTCAATTATGTACGTACGTATACTAATAGGTTGTCCACCTTGAATCTCAGCTCTTGATTTTATAAGATTTATATCTAAGGTCAGCAAACCATTCTCTATGGTGGACAAATTAAGGCATTGTATTCCACCCTAAAACTACCATATATGCCTATATATACGTATCCCAACAGCAAGAACAAGATGATATCATCAACCATGCAACACTTTCCCTCATGCATGCTACTTCTCCTCTTGGTCCTAACCACACAACACTTCATACCTTCACTCTCAGAAAAATGTAACCCAAATGATAAAAGAGCCCTACTCCAAATCAAAAAAGAATTTGGCAACCCAACGAAAATCTCTTCATGGGATCCAAACACAGACTGCTGCAACAACAAATGGAAAGGTGTCTTATGCAACTCAGACACACAAACCAACCGAGTAGACAACCTTGATCTCGAGAACCTTGACCTTCCTAAACCTGTTCCAATTCCACCCTCCATCGCTAACCTCCCTTTCCTCACCTTCCTCTCTCTCTCCCGCATCCCTAACCTTGTCGGGACTATTCTCCCACCGTCCATCTTCAAACTCAAAAAACTTGAGTACCTCACCCTCCGCCATACCAACATCTCTGGCGAGATACCAAACACCCTCTCACAGATCAAAACCCTCTCAGGCATCAACTTCTACAACAACAAACTAACTGGTCCCCTCCCCACTACACTCTCCTCTCTCCCTAACCTTACAGAAATCACTTTAGACCGCAACCAACTCACAGGTACAATACCGGAGTCCTACGGCTCATTTCCGAAATCCTTTTCATCGATGTCTCTTTCGCGAAACCGCCTCTCCGGGAAGATTCCGGCATCTCTAGCCAAGCTGAACTTGGCGTTTGTGCACTTATCACGGAACAAGTTGGAGGGTGATGCTTCTGTGTTTTTTGGATCCAAGAAAGAAACTCTGGTGATATGGTTGGATATGAACATGTTGTCTTTTGATATTGGGAAAGTTGGGCTGTCCAAGAATTTGGAGGCGTTGGATTTGAGTAACAATAAAATCTACGGTACGCTACCCAAGGGATTAACGAAACTGAAGCTTTTGAAGGAGTTTAATGTGAGCAATAATAATTTGTGTGGGGAGATTCCAGTAGGTGGAAAACTGCAAAGCTTTGATAAGTCTTGTTATGCTCATAATAAGTGTTTGTGTGGCTCTCCTCTTCCACCTTGCAAGACTTGAATTGAATCTAACAAACCTATGTGATCGGTTTTAAATAAAAATGATGTTTGTCTTAGTTTATTTAAGTTCAAATCCATATAGGAGAAATATATTGTGTTGATGTCATTTGGATAATTAATTACTAATCTTTCTGTTCATCATAGTATGTGTCTCTAAATATATATTTATGTTTACAATTTATTTTATTTTATTTTTCGATTGAGTTATTTGGACATGCGATATGGTATCTCTATCTCACACCGTATATTATTGTGTGTGGGCATCGGTCTAAAATGAGAACAATTCAAAACTCAAAAATTGTATAAATATATGATGCATGTGTCCTTGTGTGCGTCAAAAACCTATTCTATTTTATCAAATCAAAACTAGATTATAATGATATTTTAATAACAATATATTAGTTCACGTTATAAAAAGCGTGCACATCTCAAATGAAATACATAATATGGAATACTAATAATGAAACAAAGAAGAATAGGAAATTAAGGAAATTCTATTACACAATGATAGATATCACATATAAGCATTTGGCTCTTCCAAGTAGGCAATTTTTTTTATCAAATTAAGTGGTTCAGAAGTTCGACTCTCAACACTTACATATTGTGTTGACACTCACACTCAAACATTCACACTTAGATATTCACACATTCCTATATGGTGTTGACATATTGTGTCAATTTATGTTGTTTTCAAAATATTTGAAAAAATGTATAACATGAAAAAAATAAGTACTCGATCAATGTATAATAACTGAGTGCACATTTAAAACAATTTTTTTCTCAAATAAATTATACTTTCAATTTTAAATGTAATATTATTTACTTTTGTAATTGTATCATATTATTAATATTAAATGTATAACTACCAATTCAATATATTACACATTGTATTAATAGTAATAGTAAATTAATCAATACATAAACATAATTTTTTAAATTATAATTCTCTTTTTTTATTTATTTATTCATTTTTGAAAAAAATTTATGAATTTGTCAAATAGATTATTATTGCGAGATAGAGAGAATAATAAATAGAGAAAAATCAACATGCCAACTTTTAATCATCTACTATGTATAATAATGGTCGATGCATTTGACAAAAAATTTGTATTTAACCTAACTTGACATTATGCACTAGACAAAATACAAATTTACTGTAATGCCCATTGTCTGGTAGCTTGTTGAATATAATTTATTAACAAACAAAATATATAGAACAATTCAAAAATCAAAGATAAGTAAAAATGCGTCAAAGAAGTATATTACTAGTGGGGAACCAAAGGAGGAAAAGTAACATTGCATCATAGAGATGCACGTGAATGAAGACACCATGGGGAAGGAAAAGGTGAAAAAAACAAACATGGAAAAAGGGCTGAATAGGAAAATACTAATACAGTAGACACAGAAGTAGAAATAAATAACAAATTTGGAAAAAGCCAATAAAGAGTTACGGTGGCATTTAGCATACACTAGTCAATCTTTTTGTGTATCATACACAAATGTATTTTTTACCATTGATATATTATTAAATAATTCAATGGCTGAGATTGAAGAATGGATACTTGTATAGTGGATTTAGTGTTATATTGTAGGTAATTGCAAAGAGGGTATCCAATAGTATGGAATTGTATTTATGCATTTATATAAAAAAAGAAGCAAATATTGAATAAAAAGGTTTTATTAATTAAGGACTGAGAAAATATGAATAACTATAATTAGTGTTAATATAAATAAAAAGTTAAGGATAATTTTTCTACAAACAGTTGATATCTTTTTTTTAAATACTAAAAAATGTATTAATTTAAGGATTGGGTACTTACAAAAAATTATATTTTGTGGAATACTTATTATTATTATTTAACAAGCCTGTTGGAATAATAATTATTGAATCTTTAAGTGTATTTTCTCCATGTATTTTTTTCAATAACGACATTGAAAATAAAGATACTTAGTCATTAACTTCTATAATTGAATTGAAAACTAAAAATAAAATTAATCTGAAAATAAATTAAAAGGTTATTTGTTTGGGGATTTAGAGTTTTTTGTCAAGTGTTTTCTGGATTTTACATGAACTTGGGTGAGGGACCTCATACAAACCATCACAATCCTTACAGAAATCTATACTGGAAGAAATTTTGAAGCAAAGTGTCTTGGCCTTAAAAAAATTGTCTTCGCCATCTTTCAACCAAGACAAATAAAAACATTCCAAATCCTAAGTTTGAAATCGGGATATGGTTGAACAACACAATGGATGTTCCAAAACTCTGTCATCCACCATCTAATATAACACAAGAACTCAAGAAGAAATGAATAACAAAGTGGTTCCGATTGCAACTTGTGTCATTCTTGTTATCGTTCATTCTCGTTGCATCCCCGACGCCGTAGCGACCGCAACTCAAATTTCTTCCGACTTTGGCTTAGATCTGATGTGTTTTCAACCTATTTATTCCAGATCCGAGATGATGCTTTTAGATCTGAGAGGGAGAGGATAGTATTTTGTACGCGTGACAAAGGGAGATGAGAGGTAGAGGGTTTCAGGTTAACAAGGATGTTGTTTGTTAAGAGTGATTCTGGGTTTTGAGAAGGAAGCATTGTTTTGGGTTTTTTTCTTTCTTTCTTTCTGAGTTTGAGACTTGAGGCGTGAAAGAAAGCCTGTTAAAGGGTTAAACAATTAGGTCATATTCATAATATTTGAAGTTATTGGGGTAGCTTTATTGTAAATAAATGTATGTTATGAGGTTAAATGCCTATTATATATATTACCGATAAACCTGCTGTTATAGGTAAAATAAGCTTTTTGTACCATACACAAAAAGAGTCATTTGTGCATCCTAAATTTCACCAAGAGTTACTCCACTTGCTTGCTCCAATAGATAAAACGAGAAGACACTGAGTTTTGAGTGTAAACTAAACTAGAATACAACATGATAACTATTAGAAAGCAATTCTTCCCCGCCTCTAAATTCACTGAGAGTACACATCCAAAAGTATACTTTCAAACAAAAATATGATATATTTTTCAGAAACAAGGAGGGTGGATAAATAGCTCTCAACATTTTTAAAAAAACTAAAAGATTACATCAGAAAACGGGATTTTGACGAATATTCAAAACCCATAAGACAAGATGATCAATACACGATCGTCCTAGGTCTATTAGATTGCGTTTTAGATCTAGTGCGATGCGTCTTCTTTGGAGCTTCGGTGGTTAATGCATACATCTTCACAGCAAATAAGTCCTGTGGGAATCCTTTCTGATCCTGATAGAATACAAAAACAGCTTCAAAATCAGAATTAATGAAACTGAAAAGGATTGGTAACAACCCATAAGTCTATGACAGAAGAGATTCCCATAATAATGAGGGGCCAATCAAATGCATTGTTCAAATAATAAAAACAAGCAGTACTATATAAAATGAAAGGGCATGGGCATTAGGAAATATGGTTTAAAATAGAACAACATGCTGCACAGACAGTAAAAAGTAACTTTCCCTTTTCCATTGTAAAATGTTAATTTCTATATTCCCCCTCTAAATTCTATTTATTGTCAAATTTTCAACCTAACACAAAATACTACTATTTTACAACATCTGGTTCACCAAAAATTGGTGGCAAAATCATTTCTATGTTCCCCCCTCTAAATTCTAAATACACTAAAATAAAGATCTTCCTAAATCGGTATATTAATAGATTTGGAAGAAGATTAAAGAAGTATTGTATTATTGTGCATGGAAGAAAAATTCAACAAAGTTGTTGATGATACTAATCAAAAGTAGAGTACCACCTATATAAGTTAAAAATAAAAACATCAAATAGAACAAAATTACAGATTCAAAATCATAATCACCGAAACTGAAAACGATTGGTAAAAAGTGTACTACGAGTCTATGTATGGCAGAAAAGATTCCCAATAATAATGAGGGGGAAATCAAATACATTGTTCAGACAATAAAAGCAAGCATTACTATACAAATGAAGGACATCAAAGAAAAGTAATTTATGCTGATTAAGTACACAATAACATTGGCATGAGAAAATATAATTTTCCATGTTCCTATTAAAAGAAAATTTTCCTTTTTCCATTGTAAAAATTTGATGTCAATTTTTTAACCTCACAAAATGCTTTTCATAACGTCTGGTTAACCGAAAATCAGTGGCAAAATCATTTCCAACCCATTCCCCACTCTGAATCCAAACACTTTAAGATATATATCTTCCTATACCATTATATTTTTATATTTGGAGAGAGAAGATTAAAGATGTATATGTACCATCATGCGCGGAAGATTTATTAAAAAAATCCAACAAAGTTGTTGATTATACTGAACAAAAGTAGAGTACCACCATAATAAATTAAAAATAAAAACATCTCCAGGAAGCGGCGTTCTATTTTATTTCTAATGGGGTTAATAGGTCTTTACCCCCCCTGTAATATAGGTCATTTCTGGTTTTCCCCCCTGTAAATTTTTTTTTTTGATTTACCCCCTAATAGGCCAAACAAAAACCAATTTTT
>Ga0228710_1009699_pt1 | contig 13217 bp, 5 predicted proteins | sample MedpolnodulmetaG_FD_177995 | JGI IMG/M metagenome (GOLD analysis project Ga0228710, IMG submission 177995) | Root nodule microbial communities from Medicago polymorpha collected in Santa Monica, California, United States - pink nodules | ecosystem: Host-associated > Plants > Roots > Nodule...
ATTTGATAACCTTTCATGACACAAATAGAAAATTTTCTATTGGATTTCATGTGCACTCTAGGCTACAACAGAGCTATATTTATTGTACATATATTAGTGTTGTCCTTGATTTTTATAACCTTAATAGAATCCTATCAACGACATCAATAAATATAATATTTGGTGTTGGATCTTGAAGAAGTTAAAAAGTATGTTTCAATGCATTTTATGCATATGCAAACTTAATCAAGAATTTAGCATGGATCTGTTCAAAGTTCATTGATTTCAGATGGATTTTACAATGTTGATGATCATTATCTTTGCACACAATAAATAACAAATAGATTTAATGCATAAAGAGAAAGGATATTTATAGCTAAATTTTAGAGTTGATGGAGAAGTAAAAAACCTTCCTAAAATTATAATCTTTATTAAATGTGTCTTAAGTATTTGAGTGTGTTGTGTTCGTCTTTTTAGAACACTTATAACTCAATTTGTCTTAGATACATCAAAGTGTTATGTGTCTTTTTAGTATTCTTAGTAAAGAGGTAACATAAAAAACAAACTTACTTAATTTACAAATTTTCTATTATTACGTAACTTTTAATGACATAAAGGGGGAAATAACAAAAGAATAAAAAAATTATTTGATTTCATGTGAACTTTAAGCTTTAGTAAAATTGTAGCTAATGTATGTGCAAGTGTTGTCGTTGATTTTTAAAATTGGAATATGAATTTATCAACAATATGAATAAATCGGTTATTTTGTGTAGGATTTTGAACATGATAAAAATTAAATTTTAATGCTTTTACTACATATGCAAACTAGATCATGGTTGGAGCATGGATTTATTCAAAGTTAATACATATCATATGTATTTTGCATTGTCGATTGCTCTCTGTATTGTACCCCTGAAACAAAGACAAGAGTTAATGTGATGGTTGAAAGTATTATGAACTTTACAATACGTTATTGCTCAAGTTTGTTCAAGCGGAGACATTTTATTGTCATAAATAAACAATATTTGTTGATCCTTCAAAAGAATATTAACAATCTTATCAACTTTTTTTATATCGAAAGTATAAATTTTTTCGATGGGCATACAAAAAACATTACAGACTCAGGATGTTTAAAATCGAGACAAGTATTAGGTGGACTTAGTTTTAGTTATGCACGGTTTACAACTCTATAATTTTTCTCAGTGAAAACATCATACGTGCTCATGTTTTTTAATTTTTTTTTCTTTCCAAAATTCATTATTTTGATTTGCCTATTAGTTTCATCAAATTGAGACATATCTCGAAGGTTTTGGGTAACCATTTTATTTCTAACTGCATAATTAAGGCCTATTGTAGCTATTTCAACATTCATACTCAAGAATCATAGCCATGTATCTATCGTTCATCAATCTAAATCTACCGATGTTAGTTTACAATGATTCATCATCTCTGCTTTAAATCCTTGTTTAATCAATGACACTCACTTTTATTTCTTCTCTAAAGAATTGTTCATGAAGAATGGTTTCCAACTGTTCATGATAAATTCCGCTAATTACCAAGTTGAACGAGAATCCCTATGGAAACAATAACTTACTACTTTATTACTTGTTACGATTTGAAGCATTTGTCAATATTTCCCTTTCGTCCATCAACTACCTTGTTTAATTACTTTATATTTTTAATTATGACTTACATAAATAATTTTATGTACCTTTTACTTATTTAAGACAAGTACTAGAAACTTGTAATATGTTGGTACCTTTGCCTTAATACTTATGTATCTAGTACCAAGTTTGACAATCTAATTGTTATTTTAGATAAAAAAATTTAGGATGTTATAGATGTCAGATCTCGATTTTTCCAGGGTTTTTTGGATAAACAAGTGGTTGATTCGTGCGTTTATGGGCCTTGTTATCTTAGATAGAACATCACCCCTTGTGTTTTTCTCCCTTGGGATATGGGTGACCTCATTTGAAGTTAAGATGTTGACCTTCTCTTTTACAACACGACCAAGTATCTTTGCAAAAAGGGTTCTTTGGCATGGTCCTCTTGTCAGACTTGTGATACCACCAATTGGGAGTTCATTCGTACTCAGATATCCTACACTCCAGCTCTTAAGCGAATGATGGTCTTGCAATGAATGACTTATATTTTGGCTAAATCTGATAATGGAGATAATTTAAGATATATATGAGAAATAGAAATAATAAACACATATGAGAAATGTTTTGCAAATGAAAGTTATGATTTATGTATTTTAATGTTCAAACAAACAATTGTTTTGTTATATTCAGGGAGTTATTTTCTTTTTATTGTTTTTGAAATGGTTAGTGTTACTAATTGGTTGATAGATTAGTGTTTTTTCCTTCTTTCTTTTCTTTTCGAAATAAATTTGAACCAGTTGAGCTCTTCAACGCTTCAAGATCTCTTTTGACGATTATTATATGATATAGATGGATATAATATTGAATATTTGAATATATGAGAGTTATTAATATTATCCAATCCAATTATTCATTAGAGAGTCCATCAAGCAAGGTCTATCGAGAATAATACAAGAAGACCCAATAGACAAGCCAATACAAAGGACTATCGAGATCACTACCTCGATGAGACACATAACATTATATAGGACACAATCTCCTAGACCACCTTGCAAAAGATAACACCTCGAAGAGACGTACAAACACGCTAACATCCTTAATGTGACACCAGGAACTACCTCGCTCCACCTCGTATACCGACATAACGCCTACACGCTCCACCTCCTTAGAGCATGACTTACATCAAGATAGATATCATATCGATCCAACATATTGGGATCTCATCTGAACCAAATATAAATGTCCATCTACCACGGGCTCCGTTACACTGAACAAATTCTCAGATATACATGAGTCGTTCCTACTTTCAAGGGACTCACTTGAACTAAATATACATCTTTGCCTATTTGGATGGTTATTTACTCTGATATCCAGATTAACCTTGTAACAAACCAAACTAAATCTAAAGAGAAAAAATTGCAACCAACATGGAGACCTTGAAGGGTTGAAGAGCTCAACTAACCTAGTCCGTCTGCTACCGGATAACATCTCACCTAACTTGAGCATTTGAGTCTCTTTTGCAGGAACCCTCTAGTGCTTTGGAGAAGAACTAGGAGAATGAGTGTAGTAGCAGTCAAGGAGTATATAGTCACCAATGAAGGAAGGACACACGCTGCTTAGGAGGTACACCCCCTTATTTATATAGGAACATTGGTGTCCACCGTGGAACCTCAATAAAATTATAACCCACTCTCTGCGGTCTCAATTATAAGAAAAAATTTACTTTTTAAATTCATTCAATAACTAATGTAATTGGTCTCTAAAAGTAAACTTTTGCTTATAACTGAGACCAGAGCGAGTAGGTAACAATTTGGCTTGAACTAGAAGCCAAATCCCATCAGAGAATTCCCAAAATGTCAAACATCACCAAAGCCCTCCCTGCAATAGCAGGGTTAACAACAAAACCTCTAGAGTGAACGAGAATCTCCATGATTCCCCATCGAGAGAATAACGATCGCAATCACGTACGTGACGCCTTGCTACACATGCATGTCCACAATCGCAGTCACATATGACACATTAAAGCACGTGGCTATTCAAATCGCACGCCATCAAGAAGACGTAGGACGCATAGTCCTGCAAATTCATATATTAACGGGATGCATAAACAAATGAAAATGACCAAAACCAGGATAACCGAATACAACGGGAGGAAGCAATCCAAGTCACTTCCTAGAAACAACAATTGCCATTGTTACAAGAGTTCGTCAAGTTTAGGAGTATAGAGAAAAATCTCCTCCCCACCCAAACCCCAAGAAGAAGGAGACAATAAAAGGATGCTACACAACTTCCTTTTTGTCTAGTGCCGCTTCTGCCTTTCCACCACGGAGGAATACGACGACAAGACATGTCCACAAGAGCAACTGAACTCCTTTAATGTCAAAATGAAGATTGAACGGGCGTCATATGCCCTCAAATGCATTGTCTTTTGATGCACATTGAAGTAAAACTTTTTTACTATGGTTCTCTCAGCTTCCTAGGAGATCGATGAGAACATGGAAGCAGTTGGCCAAGAAGTTTGTGTGTCGCTTTACTACAAGTCGAATCACCCAAAAGAGTTTGACTTGCCAAGTAGGTTTTAGAGCATCCACAATGGTAGTTCCTTAATAGGGACTGCTTAAATGGACCCCACGTTACACATCACTTATTTATAATATTTTAATAAAAGTACCTATTAAGGACTCAATGACTTCAATGGGAGTACACTAGTAAGGACTCCAATGAAAAGTTTAAATAGGCCCGACTAACTTTACATCATTAAACAAAAATAATCTATTTATTACATTATAAATTACCTCATAATATTTAATTATAATCCTTAAAAAAATTAAATTATAAAATATTTATTTATTCGTATGAACTTAAATTTCTGCCACATTTGCTAATAATTTGAAAATGGGAAAATTAACATTACAAATTTTACATTCCTTCGTTAAAAAATAATAATAATAATTTGCATGAATTACATTTTATTTAAAATGATGACAAATAGATAAAATAATATTTAAAACACCTATTAATTATTATTTTTGAAATCAAAACAACTATTAATTATTAAAGTATTACTTCTTTTGTAAACGAGACCATATTGTACATATATATGAATAATACAAACCTCCCCTAAAATTTGGTTAAAAGACACAAACCTCCCCTCTAGTTTCAATAATACAATTACCTCCCTTCAATTTAACTCTGTTAACCATCTGTTAATTCAGACTTACAGCAGAAAGCCTAAGTGCTATATATGAATTATCTCTATATGATTGAATGCATCAACAGCTACAACTAATTGAACCAATAATATTAATCCAAATCTTTTAGCGATGACAATCATGCGGTGACACTGTAATCCTCTCTAGTCTTCAATCTGTTTTCAATTATACTAATTAGTCTGAGAGGGTGCTTTGGTGAAGGCGTGAAGCTTCTGCATGGTGAAGGCGTGAAGCTATATTTCATGCCGTAGAAACAAATTGAAAAGATTTGACTTGTGTGCTTCTACTGTATGGTGAAGGCGTGAAGCTTATTTCATACCCACAAAAATTTAGAGCATAATTGCCATCATGGAGAGGGTGCTTAGTTCGTTCTCGTGGCAGATTGAAGGGAATTAAGTGGGAGGAGGGTATCTTCAAAATAAGAAAAACTGGTTAAAGATTTGTGAATCTCAGTTTAAGTCTATTTGAATTTTAACGGAAAGATATCAGGGTTAAGGGAGAAGGGAGGTATCAATCTATTATGAAAACTTAAGGAAGATTAGTGTCTATTTTAAAACTAGAGGGGATGTCTTTGTCATTTAAAGAAAATTTAAGGGAGGTGGGTGTAATTTTCTCTATTTTATTAATTCTTTTAAACGCGGGACCCGTTAGTTGTTTAGGAGAGATATAGTTACCCATTCCTTAATGGGAACCCATTTTTTCTTTCTCCAATAGATGGTCTTTAACAGGGAGTGATCTTTATTAAGTAAGGACCTCTCATTAAAGGTGCTTTTAGGTAGCGATAGGACGAGATGCCAAAGACTCTTATGGATGGTTTCAATGACACATTTTTTTTGAATTACTCTTATATATTACACATTTTTGTCTCCGACAAAAAATGGTCTGGACCCATTTATTTATTTTCCAATATTGGTCACCAACCTTAGCAATTGGTACCTCTAAAAAAATAAAAGCTTTAGCAATTGGTTCCGTACTTGTTTACATTTTCATATCGTAGGAATTGATATGAATCGTTCATTTAGTAACCGTTTGTATTTTGTACTTCCATTTGTCTTTCACCTGATGAGTACTTTCATTAATAATAAAATAATAATAACGACCAAAGCTTTTCATTCAATTAATTATTGATGCAATTAAACCATAGCCCAATTCAACTCCCTTCGCATTGCGTATATATATGCACAGCTTTAAGCCAAATCCAAATCCAAATCCTCACATCTAAATATCACTATCCAAGTCCCATAAAGGAAACATATAAAATTAGTCATGAAGCTTGAAAGAGAGAATACATACACCCTTCGAACTTCCCTCATGCTTTTGATGATCTTGTTATACACAACATCAATAAGAGCCCAAGAAGTTGGTAAATATTGTTTTAACTAAATTTTATTAATTCTTTGATTGATATTATGATGCCCTTTCTATCTAGAATAAATTATAGTCCTTTTATTTCTTTTTTATGTATGAGCAAATAAAAGAAATGAAATTGTGCATTTTGTAGAGGATGAGAGAGAGTTCGATTATATTGAAGGAAGTGAAAAGGGGCCACATCATTGGGGGGAGCTAAAAGAAGAATGGGCAGCTTGTAAACATGGAGACATGCAATCTCCCATAGATTTGTCTAATGAGAGAGTCAAAATTATTCCAAACTATCGTCAAGTTATCAAGACCAAATATAAATCTTCTAATGCCACTATCATCAATAGAGGCCATGATATTGCGGTGAGCATACATATTTCCATGACTTTTTGTTCTTGTTGTTAAAAGTTTTTTTTGGTAGAATTCTACTCCCACAAATGATTGTATGATTGATCCTAGAATCGGATAGAATTATATTTCCATGATTTTTTCGTTGGAATTACCTTTCGACCTGTATTACTAGAGTCCATATTTTCTTAGAGCTTTGAGACAAAAAAATATATTTGCTCCTTAATCTTATATATAAACATAAAGTCAAATAAGTCAAATGTATTTGGTTCAATTAGACAAAATACATAGAAGATTTTGCTTATATTTAAGACCAAAAAGATATAATATAAATTTAAACCCGGCTGCATTTATTGGACATGCTTATCACTATTCAGTGGCAGAGCCCTTCATGAGCTGGGGTGGGCCACGGCCCACCCGGAAAAATTGAAAAATTAACGATTATAGGTATATTTTACAAGATTTTATACAATTTTATGTCGGTTTTAGGTTTCGGTTGACTCAAATTCCCGCAAAGTGGTGTAGTGGCCCACCCGAAAAATTTAAATAATTCAATTATAGGTCTAATTTGTGAGACTTTGAACAATTTTTCAACGGTTATAGTTTTCCGCGGTTTCAAAAGTGACATACGTGATTTTTGTGATGCTTACACGCATGTTAGCGGAAGCTTATAGACCTACGAATTTACATGAGTTTCAAATCTCTCGCTTATTGTCCTGTCAACTGAAAATTCTCTTAGTTAACAGTTGTAATGTACAAAAAAGTTTTATAATTTATGGTAGTTGTTAAATATGTAATTATTTAAGTATCCACTCTAACTTTTTAGTCAAACTTCGTCATTTCAACTTTGTACTTGATGCTTATTACGACTTTAATTTGTGTTTATATATTATAATTAATTTTAGTGACCCACCTAAACCTTTTTTTTTCTGGCTCCGCCACTATCAGTATTCTTACGTTACTATACTAGTATACCATATAGTAGTACTAGTATCTTTTACTATCAATTATTTTATATAATACTATACTAGTATACCATATAGTAGTACTAGTATCTTTTACTATCAATTATTTTGTATAATAATTGCTTTTTTATTTATATCACTTTTTTATAATATTATTTATAACAATTTTGTAGACTGCTTCTGCACAAAACTCATGCACATAAATAATTTGTAGTACATAAATTGACTTTGGAAGTTTACTCCATCCCAAGCTTTGGTTTGCTGCATGATTGCAAATTATAGATATTGAAAAAATCATACCAAAATAAATATCAAAAAGATATATATATATTTTTTATTTCAAATAAATTACATTTTGATTTCACATATGTTTTTTCAAATCAAAATTAATCTTATTTGAAATCTTGTCAGACACTAAATATAACCGATTGATATTTGTATCTTGATTCGTCGTATTATGGAAGTTTAATCTTCTCTTATACTCAACCTTTGTTGGTAATATTTTTTTTAATTAATCAGAAATGGATTTGTATGTTTTTCAATTTGCTGAGGAAGCATTCATTATCCTACTAGTTGTGTCATCATCCAACAAACATTTGACTTTTGGTATTCTGACTATAATGCAATAAATACTGCTTGTATAGTTGTGTTTGTTGATTAAAATTAGGGCACTCTTCAAGCATTTTTAATGAAGAAATTATTTTTTAAAAGAGTAAAGTTTTCAATTGCTAATGTAATAAATGCATAAATTTTCATAAATTTTTTCTATTTTAAATGCTTAAAGAGTATCCTGGAGCCAATCGGTAACATTTCTCTTAAAATTATGTTTATGTTTATTTGCTATTAGGTAATCTATAATCTATATATGTGATTGTCGTAGGTATTTTGGAGGGGTGATGCTGGCTCAATACGCATCAATGGAACCAAATTCTTTTTGCACCAATGTCATTGGCACTCTCCTTCTGAACATTCCATTAATGGCAGGAAGTATGTATTGATAGAATTTTTTTTAAATAAAAAAAAATTAAGGTTGATTAGACTCTGAGATTTAATAGATTACTCTAACCAACATTCTTACATTTTATCCACCAATGAAATTCTCGCATTCTAAGGGTAGAGTAATTTGAACTCAACATTTTGAGGTATGAAAGCATAAACATTGTGTGTGGTATTTGCATATGTGAGCAAAACTTGTCAGAATGGACACCACTAATTAAGTTTCTTTGGGTGGTGATATTAAGGTGGCTTTGTCGTATTTTTTTGTTGTCTTTAACAATAAAACGGTGCTTTTTTTTAGGGAATAAAACGGTGCTTTTGGCTGGCACTTTTTGAATTAAAATGATAAAAAAATATAAATTATGAATATTTTGTGCAATTAGTGGAAATCTATTTTAGTGTTTTGGATAAGTGATATGAATATTTATAAAATGTAGTTAAGTTATTTGAATAATTAAAAAATGTTGAATGATATAATATAGATGCTTTGAGTTGACTTGTAAGTAACAGTACAAAGTACCAACCTTAGTTAACTTCCTTGCTAGAAAATTTAAGAATGGTCCCTTTTAATAAATTATGTTAGGCATTTTGTACTTTTATTTTATGATATACATCAAAATCAATGAAAACACACGATTAAGTTAATCTTTCAAGTAATCTTTCTCTAGAAAAGAAATTTAAAAGTGTCTGAAATTCAATGGTGTCAATTCACTCAATACACCGTTGGCCGTTAGGTCTAGCGGAATAAACTAATTTTCCATGACGTGACGATTCAAGATTCAAATCTTAATTTAAAGAGCTATACATATTTAATGTCCGACTGTACCTTACCTTGAAAATGATTACCTCCCATGGAGGAAATTTGGGAGAAACTAGCAAATTACCTGAATACATACTTCTTTTACAAAAAGGAGTCCATATCCATTTGGTTGTGATTTTTAAGTAGAAATTCAATAGCTTATGAGAATTTTCATCTTGAGTTGATTAGATATGACTTAGAGATGCACATGGTGCATGTAAGTCCAAATCCTAAGGGAAACAAGATTGCTGTGGTTGGTGCTTTCTATAAAATTGGTCGTCCCAATTCTTTTCTCTCTCAGGTGATGACTTCATAAAGTTATTGTAATTTAATTTCCATCATTACTCTAATATCAACAAAACAAGTCTTATAAAGAATGAATATGTGAATTCAGTTGGAAGAAGACATAAAGCACATGATTGATGAAGAAGAAGAAAGAGTAATAGGAGATAAGGATCCCTCACAAATCCAAACAAAAGGCAAGATATATTATAGATATGTTGGCTCACTCACAACTCCTCCTTGCACTGAAGGTGTCATGTGGAACCTTGACAAGAAGGTAAAAATTGCAATCAATTGAATCAACTCGATCATAGTTAATTTGATACTCTGCACTTGGTTTATGAACCAAATGAGCTGAAAATTAAGTTCGTTAACTTAATCAACTCAACTTGAGCTATATATAGTTCGACTTGATTGATTGATGTGATGACTCAAGTTGAGTATTGAGCCGAACAAATTCTATTGAGTCAAACTGAATCAAGTTCAACTCCACTTGATTCGTGCTCAGCCTTATTTACTCATTTTTCTTCTTTGAATTGCTGCATGAGATATTGTTTCTCTTGATTATTGTGGCTTTCATTGATTTGGAATTTCCAACAACCCTATTCAGATAAGGACAGTTTCAAAAGCACAAGTGGATCTTTTGAGGCAGGCAGTGCATGATGTAAGTAACTCATAATGTGCAGTTATTCAATGTAAAATTCCAACTTTCATTAGATAAAAGCACAAATTTACTGTTTTAACTGTGGCTAACTTTGCAGCATGCAGAGATGAATGCAAGGCCAAGGCAGCCACATAACAATAGAGACATACACCTACACAAATACTTCCCTTTCAAACAAAGCAGCACAACAAAGAACTAAATTCTGAGCTTACTCATGCTGCACAACAAGTCATAATGATGATGATGATGATGTTTATCAGTTTATGTGTTGAACTTCATGATTGTTGTTGAACTTTATGATTGTTGTCATAATTTATTTTTATTTTTTGACAAAATTGTTGTCATAATTTATATATACAACATAATAGTTTGTGGTCGTAATACTCTAAAAATCTAGAAAAATATTTGGTTCCTTTTAATAACTTAGTTGACTTCCTTGCTAGAAAATTTAAGAATGATTCCTTTTAATAAATTATATTAGGCAGTTTGTACTTTTATTTTATGATAGACATCAAATCAGTGTTAAAAAATTAGACGCGTATATTAAACTGGTAAGACATATTTGAGTCATACTTCAAATGAATTCTAAACTTTTAGGGAGCACACATTCACACATGAAATGAATTCACACCATAAAGTAAATCTTTCATTTGTATTTTTCTCTTGAAAAGAAACATAAAAAATGTGTGAAATTCAATGGTGTGAAATTCACTCAATACACTGTTTGTCGTTAGTTCTATCGGAACAAACTAATCTCCTATGGTGTGATGATTCAAGATTGTTCATAATTATAATCCTACAAGTTATTCCTAAAAAAATTTCCTTCAAAATTTTAATTCTATTAATTAATCATTAAATTAAAAAAATAGAAATTTAAATTAAAAAAAAGAATTTATATATCCCCACTAACTCATGTCACTCACACATACAACACAGAAAAATAAACCACATATTATCTCTCACTAACCCACCATTCTCATGATTAAATTGTCCACAAGCAACATCACTCATAAATATACACTATACATGAGTGAATTCATAACCAATAAACTCTTCAAACCACACGTAATACATGCAGCTTTTACAATAATTACACATTTACTTTCCTCCTTTCTTAATATATTTCTCTTTTTCTTTGATTGTTACTAGTATAGTGACCCGTGCCAAGCACGGGGAAATAAAAAACTTTTTTGATTAAATGTATAGATTTTATATTATGTTATCTTAAAGATATAAGTGTGGTTATAATTTAAATTTGATATGGAAAAAAATATCATCTTAATTTTGTATATATTTTGAAATATCTAAACATTGCACATAACAATTAAAGTATTTGGATTTATACTTATACTAATTATTTGTAGTATAAGATGTACTCATTGTTAAACTTAGCATATGTAATTTTTTTTGCAAAAATACGCCGACGTACTGTATATTATCATTTGTTGACATAATGTATTTTATTAATCATAAAAACTAAAAAAAATGTATTTTTTTTATATAATAGTTAGTGTCAGATGTATACACCTAGTCTGTGAATGCAAACATTAATTTTTTTTACGTGTGTGTATAAATATAGTTTGGGCTACAGAAACGCCGATTGTTATTTGTTTTTATTTTTTACAAAACCAATGGTCTAATGTAAATATTGTATTTTAGGGTAACAACAATGGAAAAAAAAGTCCTGCGTATTGTTATACCTGAAAAGTGCATCAATTAAAAGTCAATGGCAAAAGGATTTACTTATATAGAAATTGCATGTCCTGTAATGACCAGTACGCCTTACAATGAAATTTAAAAAAAACGACTTCCAAACAATACGCAAATTTAGTTTTCTAAATTATAGCAACAACAATTCTAAAACATAACCAATGATCATACTTTTTGAAAAACTTCACGATACACAACATTTATGGTCTCCTTGCAAACATTATTTTCTTCATCCAAGATGAGCAGCTTCAAACCTTTTCTAGAAGTAACTCGAGAGACAGCGACATAAAGTTGTCCATGCGTGAACACAGGCTTAGGAAGATAAACTCCCACTCAAGATAAAGATTGGCCCCGACTTTTATTTATTGTCATTGCAAAACAAAGCGTTAATGGAAATTGTCTGCTCCTGAATTTGAAGGGTAGTCCTGGATCACTCGGAATAAGATTCATCTTGGGAATGAATACCCTGGTGCCTACCCTTTTTCCTGTAATTACGGTAGCAGCTATCGTGCTCTTCCCTAGATGTGTAACTGTCAGCCTCGTACCATTACACAGTCCATTGGCCTGATCGATGTTTCTCATCAGCATAACTGGACATCCCACCCTTAGTATCAACCGGTGATTTGGAATTCCAGAGCTCTTAATACCATTAAGAAATTCCGTTGTGAACCACTCACTTTGGACATTAGAATTTTCACCCGATCGACAAACGGAATCAGAGCATAAATACTCTTTCTATTCACCTGGAATCAGTGACATCATATATTCGTTAACATGCTCAACTGAATCAAGCGTTGGTGCGAGTATTCCCTTTTCTTGGAAAAATAGCGGGTCACCAAGGTTATCATTCAAATCGGGATACACAAAGTCTATAAGTGACATCAACGGATTTGTTGTATCCGATATGAGCAAATCTTCAGGAATTTCTACCTTCATTTCACCATTCTCATCCGAAGCGTCGTTGCCGTCTCCAATTGAGAGTATCCACTTGCCAAAATTAGCAATTTCTTCCTGCTCTGTAGGTGAAGGAAAATCGAATGCGTTTTCAGAATAAAGCAGCGGATAAAAATTCGATTTTCTTACCTCGAAGTGTGGAATCTGAAAGCTGGAAACTGGAATCACGATCACAGCAAAGCAAGCAGCAAGCAACAAAGCCTCTAGCAAGTCCACATGAACGGTGCTCCTCCAAAACTCGGTGCTAGCCAAAGAATCAGAAGTGTCAGAGAGCTAGGGTTTCTTCAAAACGTCCAACCCAAAACTTCAGCACTAGGGTTCTATTTATAGAACTCCTAGTGTGCT
>Ga0228710_1009701_pt1 | contig 13215 bp, 7 predicted proteins | sample MedpolnodulmetaG_FD_177995 | JGI IMG/M metagenome (GOLD analysis project Ga0228710, IMG submission 177995) | Root nodule microbial communities from Medicago polymorpha collected in Santa Monica, California, United States - pink nodules | ecosystem: Host-associated > Plants > Roots > Nodule...
AAAAAAAAAAAAAAAAAAAAAAAAGAGCTCGCTAAGCTGAAAACCTGAAAAGGCAGCTTAAGCAATAGAGAGCGTCCCGATGGACTGAAAACCTGAAAGGGCGGTCCAGGCAAAAATTAGGGGCACAAAAAAAGAATATATTTCCGGTGGACTGAAAACCCGAAAGGGCTGTCCAGGCAAAAGTTAGGGATTCTCAAATAAAAAACAAAGAAAAAAGCATGATTGCTGAGGCGTACTACCGTTGAGGCGTACCAGTGGAAGAACACTCAACGCCAGTTTACAAATGGCGACTTCTTCCAGACTTTTGGTCAACAATGGGCTTTATCCCCAAGAGGCATCAGTTTGCTACCTTGTGCCGGATTTTACACCGTCAACGGCTCAATTTTTTCACAATAGTATCATCTCCAAAGAAGTTTGTCGAGTGTTTGTACTGCGATGTCAGTCCACCTCTCATCTTACCTGTCTTGTCTCGTTTCATCGAGTCATCTGTCACATACAATTTATACATTCATACACTCATTCATTCATACATTAATACTTTCATATATACACACATTCATGCAGACACAACATCATTCATACATGGTTGCATTAGTCACCCAGAGTCTTGTTTGGTTGTATCCCTTCAATTCGGTCCTCATTTATCATTGTGCCAAACGACGAGTTCTACAAACGAGCAGTTGGCAATTATCTTATTATCATCAAGAGTGTCACCCCCAATGTGTCTGGTCAAGAGTTGTCACCCATCAGTGTCAAGTGGCAAGTTCCAACAAACGAACAACTTGAACCCTTTCAAAAGTGTCATCCTTAGTGTGTCTGGTCAAGAGATGTCACTAATCAATCATTTCTAGTGGCAAGTTCTACAAAAGAACAACTTGTAACCCTCATTTTCATCAAAAGTGTCATCTCAAGTGTGTCTGGTCAAGAGATGTCACCAATCAAACATATGCCAAGTGACAAGTTCCAACCAAAAAACAGCTGGCATTTTTCTATTTTACCTTTGTACCATGCCAAGTGGCAAGTTCCAACCAACGAATAACTAGCATTTACCTTTCAATTTCATTGTGCGCCAAGCGGCAGGTTCCAACCAACGAACAATTGGCATTTTTCTATTTTACCTTTAGCACACGTCAAGTGACAAGTCCTAACAAACAGACAGCTTGCATCTACCTTTTTACCTTTATCATATGCCAAGTGGCAAGTCCTAACAAACAGACAACTTGCAATTACCTTTTTACCTTATGTCAAGTAGCAAGTTCTAACAAACGGACAAATTGAATTTACCTTTTTACCTTATGTCAAGTGGCAAGTCCTAAAAAATGGACAACTTGCATTTACCTTTTTACTTTATGTCAAGTGGCAAGTCCTAACAAATGGACAGCTTGCATCTACCCTTTTACCTTTATCATATGCCAAGTGGCAAGTCCCAACAAACGGACAACTTGCATCTATCTTTTTACCTTTAACACATGCCAAGTGGCAATATCATATGTCAAGTAGCAAGTCCTAACAAACGGACAACATGTATCTACCTTTTTTACATGCCAAGTGGCAAGTCCTAACAAACGGACAACTTGCATCTACCTTTTTACCCTTACCTTATGTCAAGTGGCAGGTCCTCCATATGAACAACTTGCAAATATATATTCAATTTTCTCAAAAGTGTCATCCCTAGTGTGTTTGGTCACAAGACGTCACCTTCATTTTACCTTCATACAACTATCATTTCCGATAGTAGGTAATCTATTTCATTTGTCTTCATACATATATCTTACGGGTAGTAGACAATGTCCTTTCTCATTTTACCTTCATGCAGCTATCATAGCATGATAGTAGGTAATCTATTTCATTTGTCTTCATACAGCTATCTTACGGGTAGTAGACAAATGTCCTTTCTCATTTTACCTTCATACAACTATAATTGCACGATAGTAGGTAATCTATTTCATTTGTCTTCATACAACTATTGTTCCAGACAGATACGATAGTAGACAATCATCTTCCCCAGTAAAACTACATTACCCCTCAGTGGAGTCAGATCCCGTTTCTTCAACGAATTTGGGTATCCCGTTGTTGTTTCTTTCCCAGTCAAAATCACCTTTACTGTCTTGCATTCATACTTGCATCACAAGCATTCATAACATCTTAGGTCAAAATTGGCGTACTCCATATTTAAGTCTCTTCGGCCCGTCAAATCAAAGATTTCATCTTCAAATCTCCAGACGAAGAAACTTAAATAGGGGCATCTGTCATACCCCAATTTTTGACCTTAAGTCTTACTGTCACATGTCCTCTAATCCGAAATATCCTCTGACTTTTCAGAGAAAAATTTGGCAGAGAGGTATTTTCTTTTTTAGTCTCTTCAAATTTAGTCTTTTTTATTTTTTTTATTTTTATTTTTATTACTTTTTTTAATTTTATTTCCATCTTTTATTTTTATTTTTATTTCAGTTTGTTTTTTTTATGTTATTTTCTTTTTATTTATTACTTAGAATAGGTACAAAAATAAAATGTCCAAAATTTTTCAAGTTAAGTGTCAACTTTCACATTCCTCTTTTAAATTTCACCATTAAACACCATTCAAATCACCATAAAAAACAATTAAACCATTTTTCCATTCTCATCAACCTCCTCACCTATAAATAAAGCCCGCATTCCACACTTCAAAACACACCAAAAGTTCTCTTGAGTTGTCAAATAACTTTTCTCTCTTCTCACTCCTTTAGCTTGTGTTGAAGAGCTATTATTTTCCTCCTCTAATTATTTTTGTCCCTTCGGTTGTCCCTTCCTTTTATTTTCTTGCATTTTATTTCTTTTTAGCAATTTTGCATTTCATTTTATTTCTATTTAGCCTTTTAATTATTGTCATTTATTTTCCAGCAATTATAATGTATTTAGGTCCAATATAAATATAAATGAGAAGAATCATGCATGTTTCCTTTTATTTATTTATTTCTGCTTTTATATATTGAAAAAAATGCAAAATAAATTAGGTTAGATTAAGGGATTTTGTGGTGATGCAACGTCACTACGAAATTCCCGCGCTTTTATTTTTATTGTCAAATTAGTTTAATTTTTAGGTTTTAATTAATAATTAAAAAGAACAAAAACATGCAAATAACCAAAAATCCAAAAAAAATCATTTTCATAATAAACCTTGATTTTTCAATCAAGTGATTCCCTTTTATTTTTTCTTTCTTAATCAATTTTCAATGAACTTAATTATACTTTGAGTCATTTTTCTTTTAAAATAAAAAATACAAACCAATTCTATTTTGCCACTTGACTTTTTTTACTTTAAAGCTTTTTCAAAACTAATAAAAAATACAAAACAAATGAAACAGTAATTTTTACCCCGAACTACGAGGTTTTGATCCCTCACGAGTACGTAGGCAAAGGACTTGTCCTGCCAAATCAACTAAAATTAATTTTCTTTTTCTTTTTTAACTCACCATTCAATTCTATTTTCTTTTATTTAAAGAAAAAAAAAACAAGTAAGTTATAGCACAAAAATTAAATAAAATCAAGAGGTTCTCGTAGAGTACTACGAATATTTAGGGTGCTAACACCTTCCCTAAATATAACTAACCCCTGAACCCTAAATCTTTTTAAGGTGGTAATTTGAACTTTTTTCCCACTTTCTTTTAAAAAAATAAAAAAGTCCAGTCGTGAATAAAAATAGTGAATTTGTGCTAACCAAATAGCTACGACCTCCAAAAAATGACACGACAGTAAGGTATGGATTTTTATTTTTTATTATAATAATAATAACTTCTTGTTAATAAAAGACAAATTAATCACCAATTATAAAATCATAAAATTGTTTTTAGGTGGAAACTGACCCATTGAGAAGGACACTGACTTATTCTAGATTAAGAATTGTAGTTAGATTTAATTTAATCTCAATAGATGTCCATAAATGCGATTGACAATAAGTGTTTATTCATCAAATGAGTTTAGATTTATATCCCCTCTGTCTCACAATAGTTTTTTTTTGTTTAAATATTTATCTCAAATTATTTGTCACTTTTATAATATCAATACAATATTAATAATTTTTTTCCACTAACATAGCTTTATTTATCGCATTTCAATCATCTATAACTATTCCACTAATCATAATCATTTCCTTAATAAAAAGTTAAGAGATAGTATCATTGAGTAAAGAATTATGTGCCCTTGATTTGCTCAATTTCTTGGAAAAACATCTATTGGAAAATGGTTTGAGCTCTAAAATAGTATTATTTTTTTGTCAAGTGGCCTAGTAGCAGAAGTTCACACATTGTAAACGTGGAGAAGTGGAGAGTCAGGTTCAAACCTGGCCCTGCATAATATTGTTCTTGCATCTACCAACTGAGTCGTGCTTACTAAACGTATTCATTTATTAACAAAGTAAAAACGATTGATATTAATCACTTTATATATACTCTAATAAAAGCTAATTTAATAATTCATACAACCAAAAAAAAAAAGTTAATCGTTCATTTTAGACAATTATAAATTTATAATATGGGTCCTTTAAAGTTCATTAAAAAAGATTCATTATTCCTTCAAACATTCCCTGCAACCCAACATGTTCTTCATCAATTTAGTTTGAAATTCATGAGAGAAAATATTTTTGAATCAAACAAAACCGATCATTTTTTAGTGGTTTGGATTTTTTTCCATCACAAACTTAAACCAAACCAACTTGTTACCCTTAACGCTACATAGAAAAAACTAGGTTTAAATATGAACTCTCAAAATAGTAGTGTTGAGGTTGTTCACATGAGACGAAGTGGCACTGGCAATTGACTTGTTCATGGTTTGGTCCAATTTGTCATTTCAAACCGAAACAAAATTTGGATTGTTGATTCCTCAAAAAAAATAAAATTGGTTTGTTGATTTTCGTTTCAGAGAGATCTTACTTTTCTCTTTTAAATTATAGACATTATAAAATGCTTATTTAAAATCAATTAAGTGTGGTCGAAGTATTATATGATCATTTATTATTTTTAAAATCAATTAAGTGTGCTCGAAGTATTATATGATCATTTATTTTGTTCTTTGAAAAAATTTTAAAAATATAAAATATAATTTAAAATATAGTCTTAGTCCTCCATAACCTTTCCAAAATCCTCTCCCAAACAGACCCTTAGGATGTACTACTCTCAAAAGAATGTCAATTCTAAAATAAATTTATTCTCTTCTTACAATGCAAATCTAGAAGCACGTTAGCTAGTGTCTGGTAGGCCACAAAACAATATTACAGCTCAAATTGGGAGAGGTATCTAACATGCATATGAATCGTCTATTTCATTTCATTCAACTGGTTTAAATCCAAAATAGTCAGTGTTTGCCAAGAAAGAATTGGAATCAACAAAATAGATGCACAATAAACTTTTCTAGATTACAGGGCATGCATGTCCAAAACAATCCATATGTTGTTGACAATAAGAGCTACCAAATTACACAACAAGACAAGACAATTTTCAAAATTTCCCTTAAGTTTGGTAATCAACCTTTTCAATCGTTCTAGATATCTACAATTTGTTCCCTTCCTCACTGTTTCTTTTGTTCGCTACTGTATTCAAGTCCAGTGTTCTTTAAGGCTTTCAACTTTCTGTATCCTATATCAGTTCCAAATATCCTATTATAATGGACAAAAATATCACATATCAGTGTCAGTTTAACAAGCGGGATATCCAATTTATAAACCAATGTTACTAGGAAATAGATTACCAGTCATCGTGCATTCATGTTGCTGACCTAGACAGTATGATTTTGATCTGACAGTTTATGTTTTGACTTCATTTTTGGATATGTTTTGTAGAGTCAAAGTACAAACCGTCAGATTAAGATCAGGACGGCTGAGATCACATGACTGTGAATATGAAGTCATAACAAGAGCAGTGAGTCCAGTCCAATGTTACTTAGCTCATCTTATTAAGAGGAATAAATAAATAAAAAACTTACCGGTCCATGTATGTAAAAGTTGATGAATAGTTTCCAGATTTGGTGTACAACAAACGATGGTGATAGTCATGAAAATCGGCTCTGGAAATGGGGATATAAATTTTAACTACAGAGAAATAAACAAAATAACTGAAACTAAAAGGTTGATGTCAAGTAAAGGAAAAGGAAATTCACCCTCCATAAAGTGGTAAGAAGTTTGAGGGGCTCCATGGGAAATGATAACCGCAATGTGCCTCAACTGTCTCAAGGACTCTAAGAACCACCCATAGCCAAAGAGTAATCAAGTGAGGACCAGTGATAGCAGGACCAACCATGGTCGGAAATCCAAGGAATAGTATCTCAGCAGGATGACCATATTCAGAAGTTAGTCCAAATGGTGTGGCATACCTTCACAACATAGTTAAACATCTTTGAGCTTCAAGAAAAACCCAAAACCACTTCACAACTCATTGATAATTGTAGAACATGTATAAAACTTACTCGTGATGAACACTGTGTACGTGTTTGTACAACCATTTTGTGTGCATTATCCTATGTCCCCAGTAGAATAAAAAATCCTCCAAAATGAAGTAAAATATTATCTGCGTTAAAACTACTCTCCTACGAAATCGAAAGCAAGTCTTGTTAAGCAATCTTCATGGAAAGATGTATTCTAAATGTTTATAGGAAAAGTTCCCATCATGAAACTCGTAAGCGAACTAATGTTCTAAAAAACCTTGAAATTACCAGGACGGCAGAGGAAGGCTACTATGCATGCCCATGTATTTGAAAACAGGATATGAAAAAATCATCGCAGGTAGATTGACTCCAAAATGATACACCAATAAGCGAATAATACATCTCTCCTCAGATTCAGGGCTGTTAGTTTTTGCCTACATGAAAGTGAGAATTAGCAGTAAAATCTTACATACTGATCATACTATACTCATATAGTATGATGATACAATGCTCTAAATCGATGGCTGAAAAAAATGAAGCTGCAGGAGCAATACTCGTATCATATATAATATATGCTGTTGGTGTAGGAAAAGGACCAAGAGAGACTGGATTGATGACCAACATACCAAATCTCAAACACAAGCAGAAACATGATTTAGTCGCATAAAAATAAAAGACAAAATTCAAATATTTCTGTTACAGAGTAGACGATTACATATCAAATAAGGATGGAATACATTTATCTTTCGAAGATGGTACCAGAATATGTTCTCAGTTTGCATTAATGAACTACAGGATGCACAAGTCAAATAAACAAACCAAAAAAATTGCTATATAACTTTTTATATAAAATTTCTTGATATGCTGATGAAAATAAATTGACATATGTTTTGCAGGATTACAAAACATCTATTACTGTTTAAAAAGGAATATCCCCTATAATATCCACTTTTAAATACCACGACACATCGTTTAAAATCGTTTTAGTATAACACAAAAGGCAAGGAAAAGTTGAACGATTGATATCAAGGAAATGGAATTGCTCTAAGGATTATAAAAGCATGAAGATAAGTTTGTCCATCAAACGTGCCATAAGTCCTTTAAAAGGAAAGATGGGGAAGAAAACATAAAGTGGCTAACTCAATATTGTCAAATAACCGTTATAGCGTAGCGGAATTGGAGAAAATCACTATTGTTCATTGAATACTAAGTGTTGTCAAATATCGACGCTATATCATTGTAGCATTGTGGAATTTGAACAACCCGTTATTTTTGAAAATCTATGATTGCCAACCCTAGGTTAATCTAGATTGAAATACAAAAATAATAGTAATAAAGTTTAAGGTGGCAATGAAATTAAAAATGGGTAAACCTGAATTTTGTACTTTGAGAGCCATCCTGCCCTCTCAAGCAAAATAAATGGAAGCCCGGATAAAAAGAAAACAATTTCATGCAGAAAGAAACTCCCGAAACATGCCAATTGAAAGTCACTGAAATTTGTGATCAGGTACTGCAGAAAAAAAACCAAAAAGAAACAGAAAACCCGTTATTTTCTATGGTTTGCGATTAACATCACTGATTTTAACTCACTTCAGGTACTCTTCAAGTGAAAATCCGAATAATAAAATAATCCAAATTCTATTTCATCAAAATGAATAATAAAGAAAAAACAGAGAATAATAATAAAAATAAAATGCATGTAATGATTTGGAAATAAGGAAGAGAACCTGCCAAGTAGATTCGATGATGAACACCATAGCGAGAGGAGAGGAGAGAAGTGCCACTGCCAAGTCACACTGAGTTCCAGATCGATACAAACACTATTCTATTCTATTGTATTTATAATAATAAATCTATGAGGTTTGGTCAAAAATAATAATATCTTAGATTTAGTTCATATGCACTTTTTCTTTTCTTTAAATTCATATGAAATCGATTGGCTTGGAGTGAGTCATTGTTTTAACTCTTTAATCCCAAACATCACCTTCATCAATTTTTTTCCTATAAAAAGAGAGACCAGAAATTATAATTATAGTATGATTATATCTTTTTTATAATAAATATAATATTATCTTTTGCTAAAAAAGAAATAAAACTTGTGATAACTAATAACAAAAAAAAAATTAAATAAAAGTAATTTTGATATATACAATTTAGAAATTATTTTTAGAAGACTTTTAAGAAAAAACTATAAATCAAGGATGAAAAAGCATTCAAGTTGAAAATTATTCTGCATGTTAAAATAATTTTTTTTAATTAATATGGTCAAAAAGACATGGAACAAAATTCTTAATTATTTAAAACATTAAATGTAAAAATCATTTTTCAGGATTTTTTTATTTTAAAATGAATTTTTTCTATTTCAAAATTTTCCATCCAACTCATCTATTCTATTGAATTTTTTCGATTTTAAAAATTTTGGAAAATTTTTAAATTTCGGAAATTTTTTCTGATTTTTTTTATTTAACAAAAAAATCTGAATATTTTTCTATTTTTTTAATTTTGGAATTTTTTTAATGGTTTTTCTGAATTTTTTATTTAAGAAAAAAATCTGAAATTTTTCTATTTTAAATTTTTGGAAATTTTTTTGAATATTTTTCTAATTTCAGAAATTTTTTAATGCTTTTTCTGAATTTTAATTTTAGAACAAAAATCTTAATTTTTTTCCGATTTAAAAAATTTTGGAAAAAAAACTGTATATTTTCCAAATTTTTTAAATTTTTTATTTTAGAAATCAATATTTTGAAAAAATCTGAATATTTTCCTAATTTCGGAATTTTTTTAATGTTTTTTCTGAATTTTTTATTTTAGAAAACAATATTTGGAAAAAATCTGAATTTTTCTATTTTAAATTTTTTGGAAAACAATCTGAGTATTTTTCTAATTTTTTAATTTCGGAAATTTTATAAGTTTTTTCTAAATTTTTTTATTTTAGAAAACAATATTTGGAAAAAATCTTAATTTTTTCTATTTTAAAATTTTTGGAAAATTATCTGAATATATTTCTAATTTTTTATTTTCGGAAATTTTTTAATGTTTTTTCTGAATTTTTTTAGTTTAGAACAAAAATCTTAATTTTTTTTATTTTAAAAATTTTGGAAAAAAATCTCAATATTTTTCTAATTTTTTTATTTAAGAAAAATATCTGAATTTTTTCTATTTTAAAATTTTTGGATAAAAAATCTGAATATTTTTCTTATTTTTTAATTTCGGAAATTTTTTAAATATTTTTTCTAAATTTTTTAATTTTAGTAAAAAAATTAATGTTTTTTTATTTAAAAATAAGCAGAATACATTCAAAAATATTAACTATATATATATATATATATAGATATATATTACTTTTTCTGGTGTTAGTCTATCTCACATTAGTTTTCATCTCCATGGCTTTTCAGATTTTCAGTTTTTTCACTATTTTTATGTTCATGATAATTACACTCAAAATTAGGAATCATTACAACAAATATGACTTCGGTAAAAATATACCTCCAGGGCCATGGAAGCTACCCATTTTAGGAAATATTCTCGATCTTGTTGCAACAAATCCACCTAGAAGATTAAGAGATTTAGCCAAAAAATAAGGACCTTGATGCATCTTCAACTTGGTGAGATCTTTTTCATTGTTATTTCTTCACCAGAAGTTGCTAAGGAGGTTTTAAAAACACATGATATTATTTTTGCATCAAGGCCTCATCTTCTTGCCACAGACATAGCATCTTACAATTCAATGGATATAGCTTTTTCACCTTATGGTGATTATTGGAGACAACTTAGAATTAAGCACAAGAAGAGTCAAATCTCTTTGGTCAGCAAGACAAAAAGATATCAATTCTCTCCTAAAGAAGATTGCTTCAAATGAAGGATCAGAGTTCAATCTCACTGAAGAAGTTCTTTCAATGATGTATACATTCACTTCAAAGGCTGCATTTGGTAAGAAATATTTGGAACAAGAAGAGTTCATATCAGTTGTAAAACAACTCATAAAACTTGCTGGAGGGTTCTATATTGGTGACTTGTTTCCTTCAGCTCAATGGATTCAAAATATATCTGGATTGAAGCCTAAGCTTGAGAAGTTAAGCCAACAAGTAGACAGGATACTGGGCCATATCATCACTGACCATAAAGAGAAAATTTCAAGAAGAGAAAACGAAGGTTTGCCTGAAGCTGAGGAAGATCTGATTGATTGTCTCTTAAAATTTGTGGAAAGTGGCAGTGACATGGATTTTGAATTAACTACTGATAATGTCAAGGCTATAATTCTGGTATTCACATTAAATATCTCTTTAATTTTTATATGTATTGAGTGATTTTAAATTGTGGTTGCGGTTAATAAACTCCCCCAAGAACAAATTGTTCAACACCTGATTTCGATTCATGGATAGAACAATTCTTGGACGGACTTTATTTACCTGGTCAAACTCCGGATTATCAGGGTCACTTATCCCCGAGAACCAGAGGGTTATTAAAACTTTGAACTTGTATATTTCAGGACGTGTTCTCTGCTGGAAGTGAGACTGCAGCAACTACTGTTAATTGGGCAATGGCTGAGATGATAAAGGATCCAAGAGTTTTGAAGAAAGCACAAGCTGAAGTAAGAAAGGGATTTGATAGGAGAGGAATGGTTGAAGAAGCTACGATTGGTGAGTTCAAATATTTAAAATCAATCATCAAAGAGTCATTAAGATTACACCCTTCTGTTCCTCTCCTTCTTCCAAGGGAATGTCGAGAAGCTTGTGAGATTAATGGCTATCGTATACCTGTCAAAAGTAGAGTCCTAGTAAATGCTTGGGCCATTGGAAGGGATCCTAAATATTGGAATGACCCAGATAAGTTTTATCCTGAAAGGTTTATGGATAGCTCTATTGATTTCTTAGGAACTAATTTTGAGTACATTCCATTTGGTGCTGGTAGGAGAATTTGTCCTGGCATGAACTATGTCTTGGCTAATATAGAGCAGGTCCTTGCACTTTTATTGTATCATTTTGATTGGGAACTTCCCAATGGAATGAAAAACGAGAAATTAGAGTTGGGAGAAGAGTTTGGAGTTACTATGTCAAGAAAGGGTGACCTTTACTTGATTCCCATTACATCTCATCAGTTGCTTGTAATCTAAAAAGGAGGAGGTTCTGTGAAAGTTGTACTACTTGAAGATTGAAATGTTATGTTCCTGTTGTTTAGAGTGAAATGTTATGTTACATTCTGGATTTACCATAAGTAGCTTATTTATACTTGTTGTTTACTGTTTAGAGTGAAATATGATCTTATTTTCATTTTAAACCATTACTACAATTTCTTCTTTTTTTGATAGAGTCCATTACTACATTTTCCTTTTCACAATACTGCATGTTTTATTAATTTGAATGTAGTCGCTTTAATCTTGTAGAAATCATATGTGATTTTTCTGTAACGGTCTACTAGTGGACCATTGCAAATGACCTACTATATCTTTTTACCCTAAATTATTCCTTTTCCAAATCTGTGTGTTCAAGGGATTTTAATGACTTTTTAAGATTTTAAAGACTTTCAAGATTTGTAATTTGGATTTCAAGGGATTTATATCCAAAGATTTTAAAAGACTATCAAGATTTCAAATGTTTTTTGTTTTGTTTTGATAAGGCCAAGAGAGAGGTTAGACATCAGAGGGAAATAGAAGTATCCCAACTAGGTTGGCACCCAACCGAGACCCCCATCCTCTACTGCCTTTCCAATACGTAATATTATTAAAAAAAGGAAAAAAAATATATACAAGAGGGGGGACTAGACAAAAACCCTCAGAAACAAAAGGAAAGCAATAGAAAGAAACATAAATGACTAAGGGAAACAGTAATTAGGCAATCCATTTCTGTCTCTAGAAAAGTCATCCGCCAAAGAAGAAGGAAAAGTGGAATACCATACAGTGTCAGTCAACACATGACCCAAAGAAGCAAGCTTATCGGCACAACAATTTCCCTCCTGGAAAATATGAGAACAAAGCACCATCATACCATGTTGAAAACAATTATAACACATGTTTCGAATACGAATAGAAAGATGTCTGGGTTCTTAAAAGCATGCACCACACAAGTCGAATCACATTCAAGCGACAACCGATTCCAATTATGCTTAGCAACAAACTCCATTGCAAAAATCAAACCCAAAATTTCCGCGTCAAACACCGATCCTCGACCAACATTACTTGCAAAACAGCCCAAAAAAGTACCTCTAAAATCACGGAAGATTCCACCACAAGAAGCATTATGATAAATCCCCGAACCATCCGTGTTCGCCTTTACCCAAGAAATGGTGGGAGGCTTCCAAACAACCAAAGCAATATCCTTAACACGCCTGAATGAAGGAGGAATTAAAATTTTATTGAAAACAGCAACATCCAAATTAATACAATTACCATTGGAATGCATCCCGGACAAAGCAACCATGGATGTAATTCTGGCCAAAGTCAAGTGAATACAGGGAGAGGCCGAGCTGAAGCGAAAAGCATTACGGGCAAGCCAAATACAGTACACTGTGTGAACAATAGCAGCCACAATGACTGAAGTAGATAAAATAGTCACAAGGAAGGGGGGGTTTGAATTGTGACCCTTTAAAAATTATCCTGAAACTTAAAAACAATTCTCAAGTAGTTTACTTGGAAGTGTTAAGTTAATATTCTGACTTCAGAACGTTCTGAAGTTCATACATAAAAACTGTTTAATAAGGTAAATGTGCAAGTGTGTGTTGTGTATACTGTAATTAAAGAGTATAGAGAAGAGAGAAAGAACACACAGAGATTTATAGTGGTTCACCCAATATGGGCTAGTCCACTCCTCACAATCTTGTGAGATT
>Ga0228710_1009702_pt1 | contig 13215 bp, 7 predicted proteins | sample MedpolnodulmetaG_FD_177995 | JGI IMG/M metagenome (GOLD analysis project Ga0228710, IMG submission 177995) | Root nodule microbial communities from Medicago polymorpha collected in Santa Monica, California, United States - pink nodules | ecosystem: Host-associated > Plants > Roots > Nodule...
ACATGGAAGCTTGGTTCTCATTGATTTCACTCTTTTCATCTCAAGAACAAGATTGAAGGAGCTAGGGTTTGGATTGCATGTGTATGGATCAAAGCTTAGAGTTGTGGCAGATGGCTGGTTTTCATGTAAGTTCTTTAGATAGCTTCCCTACCTTGGTTTTGTGTGATTATCCATGTGAGAATTCATGATATGTTAATTAAGAAATTAGGTAGAGAACCCCTTTGTACCATTCATGATCAATATTGTTAATTGTTGCCATGCAATGGATCTATACTGTTTATGTATATCTCTGGATGTAATGGGTACCTTAGGATGCTTGGAATTGAGGTTTTTATACCAAAAATACGATTTCTGCACTGATGAATGTTCGCTTAAGCGTGCACTGTTCGCTTAAGCGTACAAAACATTGAGAGGAAAATCCTGTTCGCTTACCCGTTCGCTCACGCGTTCGCTTAAGCCTACAGCCTCAACACAACATTTTTGAGAAATTTCCTTGTGGTCCAGAAATGCCGTTCGAGGCACGTTTCTTGCAAATTTTTATTGAATTAGGAACCCCTCAATTCTAAGTGTCCAAAGTACATTTCTAAACAAGGTTTTAAACAAAATAAAGACATGACAATCATTAACATTGTGCGATAACGAATGGTACACAAGAGTGTTATGATATGCGATACGTCCGGGTAAAAGTTCATCCTAAGAGTGGGGATAAACATAGAACCTCGACTAGATTGTCGAGAACTAGAATGCTAGAAAGAATACTAAGTATGTTAAGACGTGAAGTGATTAGTGCAGCCTCTTCACGCATGAGTATAAATGATCAAGTAAGTAGTTTACCACTAATCGGGTAGATCACGGACCCGTGGTAAATGAGCAAGCATGTATAGGTTAAACCCCTTTAAGTATGCTTTAGGTATTGGGAAATGTTACCGAACTCTTTATGGGAATGGTTACCAACCCTTTAGAAGTTGACACATGATAACGATGTGTCTAGAACCTAAACAAATGGGTTATACAGTGTAGAAATAACTTAGTTAGTGTATCAGATATTCTTATGATCGTAAACATATCAGATATATGTTACAAATTACGTTCAGGTAATTATAATCAGTTAAGTTGTGGCTTCAGATAAGCTTCAGATTATGTCTGGATAGGTCAGCCCGCAAGGGAACCTTCACGACCAGGGAGTCCGGTTCTAGCCCTCAGATAGGGAATTTAGCTGGTCAGCAGTGGAATGTGGCTGGGGTTACTCCACCCGGTGCATTCCGTAAAATGAACTCAGATAATTATGTTTGTTCAACGCTAACCTCTAACATAATGAATATGATTATAGTATACTGTTAGACATGTACAGGTTTATGCAGGTTCATGCACGTAGAGAAATCCATGAAGTTATGCCGATGACAATCTTAGAATCCCTCGATCGTCCGGTTTAGAATCGTGTCATGAGTATGTTATGATTAGGCCTCGATACGTTTAGTGTATCTTGGCATAGTGGTCTTAGGTTCCCTTTAACCGCCATGACACGTATAATATAAGTCAAGACCTATACGACAAGTTAAGTTGAACCCTAAGACAGACCCAGTATGCACGACCGTCTAGGTAAGCAAGCCCACACACATATAATCAACCGTCAGGTTGTATTGTAGACACGTGGTAACCCTAGGTTTCCCTGTGGTTACCTATAGCCTAGGATTAGGTAGAACTCACTGAGACATTATGTCTCATTCCAATCCTTATTTGTTGCAGATCAACATGTTGTTTTAGCAAGCTTGTAGCCGGATGGATATTTCAGCAAGAGCTCGTTCATACCCGCTGCAGGACATCATGGACTTTAAGGATGTATTTATTTATACATTGGACGCGTAGTATTGTATTGTTGATTGTACGAACGTGTGTTGTTGTATAAAATATTCATTCGAAGTTTTTATGTTGTAAATTTTAATGTATCCAGTACTAAAGATAATGCACATGCTAAACTTTCTAGATACGTTTAGTATGGGTATTACAATAAATATACAAACTTTTTGTTTTAGTACTTCTAAAAAATTTCTTCGACTTTTAGTCCTTGTAAAATTTTTAATCACCACTTTTGGTCCCTATTTTTAAATCAATTCATGTGTAACATTTGTATTTTTTTTTAATGAAATTGTGTAGAATATTGTAAAACTCTCTCCCAAAAATAAAAATAAATTTTTTCGACAAAACATAAATTAAATATGAATTTGCAACTGTCAAAAATATAAAAATTCATATGTAATTCATGTATTGTTAAAAAAATTTAATTTTTTTTCTAGAGAGATTCTTTAAATATTATAAAATTTTCAGCATAACTTTATTAAAAAATATGAATTCTTTTTTTTTGAATAAGAAAAAAAAAGTGTTTTCTTAAAAAGATGGACAAAAAATGAAGATGGAAAACTTTTTTAGGACTAAATCAAAGAAATTTTTTAGAGGGACTAAAATGAAAAGATGGTATATTTATAGAGACCAAAAACATATTTAACCCAATAAAAAATGTGTGTTTACAATAGTTTGTTGTTAGCATAATTATGTTTAAATATAGTAACATAAAAAAGTTTGGTTAGAAAAAGGTTAGACCACACTTGAGGTGATAGATCAGTAGTAAGAGTTGAACAGTTTTGTAACCTCAAGGTGCTATGTTTGGATATCCCCAGGAACAATTGTAGAATGATCTTTAGTGTTACTTCAATTAACAAAAAAATAGAAAAAGGTTCAACCAAATTTGGTTGCCAATGACAGTTAACTAATTTGATACAAGCAGCTACAAGAAAGATCTATATAAACAACATCACAATTCCTTAAAAGATACTTGATCCAGTTCATTTTTGGTATGTTTCTCTTCTCAATATACTCATTAATCTCAAAAGTGTATAAGAAGACATGAACTAGATGAGAATGTTGCTCAAATATGTTTACATTGCAGTATCATTAATTCGCATGTAGGAGAAAACATGGTAAGATTTTAGTGTTATCATCAAATACCCTTACCAAAATAGAATGAACAAATCACCTATGACATGATATTTTGTATACTACATCAACAATCATGTCTTATCCCATTAAGTAGGGACAGAGATAGGTAATGGTACTTCGAGAAATTTAGTATCTTCGGCTTAAAAATAGACTTGGTGTATCAAGATTTTTCTTCGTCTCGTACAATATGTTCTGACCCTTGACCGGATCCATAAGTTCTTGCCCCCCTGACAGATTTGAAACTTACTAACCGACCAAAGGCACTCTGTGATCTATTCATTGTTGGTGATGGTAATCCATGCTTCTCAACATGATCATCATATAGTGTCTTTACAAGTTCATCAAAACGGCGCTTGAAGGTTGGGAACCTTGACATGGATCTCATTATTCCTTGCAGCCTATGTAACAGAAATGAAATCAAAATTGGACAAAAACCTTAAAATGGCTCATCACTCATCACCACAAAAACTTATAAAAGTAAGAACAAACTCTGAGATTCATCTAGATTTGAAAAAAAATTGACTGCGAGGTTAAACATTGGACATATTTGTCTTCACAAACAATGCAACAATTATTTGTAGCCCTAATTCCCGAGGACCTTAAAAGTAGCGTTAAAGCATGATTTTAGTCCCTAAAATATCTATTTTTTCACGGTTTTTTTTAAGATGTTATCCATTCATTTTAGTCCTCGCATTTTACGATAACAAGGTGCTTCTAGCATAAGCACTTATCATATAAGTGCTTATGTATAAGTTATGTCTACAACAAAAGATAAAATAAAATCAAACCGTTCTCATATAAACTATATGCTGTTTTCATAAGCTATCTTGGGTAGTTTATGGAAATAAGCTGACAACTTATGGACATGTCATATGTTGTTTCTATATGTTTTCCTAAACATTCTCAAAAAGTGCTTATGACAGTAGATAAGTCGATCCAAACAGGCCCGTCAATGCGAAGGGACTAAAAGCACCTTTTTTTATTTTATTTTAATAAAAGATGGAGATAAAAATGGATAAAAGTAATTAACAAGCATTTGATTTAAAAAGTACCTTCTAGCTAGAGCATCAAGTTCGGCACGCTTGACCTCAGATTCTGGGCCCGGGCCAATACATGAATTTTTTATTCTCTCTGCATCACCCCTCAAAAGAACTAATTTGCAGAGGTAGTCTTCTTCTGAGGCAGATAGATTTTCAGCTTTAATTTGTTCTTTAATGATCAAAAGAGGATTGAGGAACCATTCAAAAAATTTCTCCCTTGGTCTGTTCGAGGGAGTTAGTTCAGTATCATCATCTACATTGAACAAGTAATAAAAAGGGTTCAAGATGGCTAAAAGAAAATAATGAGAAAAAGAGAAGAAAAAAGGACAAGGGAACGATATAGAAGAATATAAAATGGGAGATTAGTCACTTTAGTCCCTGAATAGGAAAGAAGTCGTCATTTTAGTCCCTGAATGCAGATATATTGCAAAATAGTCACTGAATGTAGACTATGTTAGTCAATTTAGTCCCTGAATGCAGACTCCATTAGTCAATTTATTCCCTGAATGTAGACTCTGTTATTCACTTTAGTCCCTGAAATTGACTAACAGAGTCTACATTCAAGGACTATTTTGCAATTTCTCTGCATTCAGGGACTAAAGTGACTAATTCCCCAATATAAAATAGTATAAAAGGGTCAAATATTTTGTGATCCTTACAGAATCAACAAAATTTGATTGTAGTCCCTCTAAAAAATTTCTGTTTTCATTTCTTACATTTAACGGAAAATAGTGTTTCTACTCCTTCATTAGTCTCTTGTCAGGGGCTAAAAGCATAAAGTTTTTGTGTTATTTAGAGACTAAAAACGAATAAAACTTGTGCAGGAATTAAAAAACAAACTTTGCCAATTTTATACGGACCAAAAATATATTTAACCCTTAAATGTTCAAGAGGGAGAGGGGAAAGGAAAGAAAACTAGAACTGCGCAAGGGGTCAAGAGATTCACTTACTAATCAATATGCCCTCGGAGTTTACTTTTGCAGAGCGCAACAGTCCCTGGAGTAGGCAATATGCAGGCAAACCGATAGTAATAACATTACTCCCTTTACTGGATTTTGCTTCTTCTATGTCTTTGCCTGTAATCAGACCTTCAGAAATCATTTTTTCTCCGACAATGCAGCATTCCTTGAATAATCCATCCAACAGCTACACAATATCATGAACAATATTCATTTAGTACGGATCCAACTCAAGGGAACAAAGGTGATATCTGAGTCATGCATCTCTAGACACAATAGTACAAAGAATACCTCAAGTGATTTCAACTCGACAATATTATTATTTCTAATTGAAGATGAGCGAGAAGGAGCCTTTCGAAAGGAGCTAGGTCTTGAAACAGAAGCTGATTCAGAAGTTCTTAGTGCTGAATCTACATTTCTTCGGTATTGAGGCCTATCAAATATCAAATGTGTAAAAACATTAAACAAAAGAATCACTGCAGGTTTTAGTGATAAATATAGGGAAGTAGAACCAAACCTAGGGAAGCAGGTTCCTTCTGGCATGTCAAGAATATCATTAATGTATTCATCGTAAATGGACAAAGCTGCAATAGCATAATTTATGCCAAAAGAGAAAGAAGATTCCTACATTTCAAAAAGAATCAGTTCAGTACTATACTACAAAGAGTCCCTTGCCTAAGGTGAATTTTTTTTTAATTATTTTCGACGCTAATAGCTCCTGCAAGGTTTGTTAACTTGAGAGCTTTATTATTTATTGAAATCATGAAATCTCCACCAACTAGACTCGCAGAGTCAAAATTGTTCATTTAATACAAAAATAATGTTTGAAATATCTACTGTACCATCTAAGCACAATTTAATGCTATGTGCATAGTAATTATTCAACACTAAAACTTGGTTCTAAAGCAAACCAAAATAACAGTTTAAATATTCAACAGGAAACCTTTTATATTTAACTGTGATGGGTTCATAGTCTAGTCCATGCTGAATATCCATGCCTAGTCACTATAGTTATGATTCTGTTATGCTTAGTTGGCTAGGTAGTTATCTTAGGTCGGTCTATCTGTACATAAACTTGCATCGTACACATGGTAGTCAAAACATTTAACCAAAATCAGATAACTCGTATGTAATTTGGGTCTGAGTCTGCGACAACAATTGAACAAGTGTACAGCATTAAAGTTATTTCTACCAGATGCCTAAAATGAAAAGTGTTCAATATTCTTTGAACAACCCAAAATGCAACAGGTAAATGTAGTAAAAAAATCATTCTGTGTACCCAACATGAACAAAACATCAACATCACAGTTCTAGCACACTAGATCCACTTTGCATGTTTAATGGCTTCATATTGCATAAAACATTGACATCACAGTTGTGGCATTCAACAACACAATGCATTTAACATCCCTACATGAATCAATCTGTAAAAGTCCATTTACAGTTTTGTGGCAGTTCTGTTTTTAGCAGAGATGGAAATTGGACCCAAGCCTGTTGGGCACCCGCAAAAATACCTACAATGGGTAGGGTAATACCCGCATTTATGGGTCCGAGCCTGGGCTCGGGTAAATTTGAATAGGTATGGGTGCAGGTACAGGGAGTCTAATGCCCAGCACGCCCATAGCCCACACATATATAATATTTTTTTTTGAACAAGCGTACATATATAATATTATATATAATTTAAATTTATATACCATTAAAGATGATTAATTGTAAACATTTTTATTATTATTTAAATATAAACCTAAACGATCTTTGTTGTTGCTTCTTTCTCTTATGCTTACCGATCGACGTCTCTTCTTTTGTGCATCCATTTTCTGTTGTTTTATTTTTATCGTTAGTCAACTATGGATACATGTGGTTTCAAATACAAATTGTTGAATCATCTCTAAATTATTTGTTAATTGTTACATTGTTTTTGTTGTTGTTTTTTTGTTGTCTTTTCATTGTTAAAGTGAGGGTAATGGGCACATGTGTGGGCACTTAGATGCCCACGAGGGTATGGGCTCGGGTAAAGACATTTTTACAAATGCGCGTATGGGGACGTCCATTATAGTACCCTACCAATTGGGGGTCCATTGCCATCCCTGTCATTTAACATCCCTACATGAATCAATCTGTAAAAGACCAATTACAGTTCTGTGGCAGTTATGTTTTTATATTGCAGTTACGCTTTTTATTAATGAATTATGTTTGTCGATTGTGTGCTTTTTATTAATGGATCTTGGAGTGTGGATATAAGTGGAGGGTGGCAATAGCGGGTGGCCCAATGGATCTTGGAGGAGGCTGTAATAGCCTTTTTATAAATCGTGGTTGGGCCCAACACAACCCCACAAAACCGACTTGTGAGGTGAGGATTGCCCCCACTTATAAACACATTGTTAGGCCATCTCTTATCCGACGTGGGACTCTTTAACATTATTAATTGGTGTCAGTTTGTATCAGATCCCCTCAATTTCGGTCATACTATTGATCCGCAAAGAAATCACTGCAATCTGGGACTTTTGATAACCAAGACTGTAGCGACCATTTACACCTGATATATATGACCGCTACTGGTGTCGCTATAACTGCTACTCAAAACCACAACACAATAACTGGATATAATGACAGCAGTACGAGTAGAAGGTGGAAATATATGAGAATTTACCTGATAAGCAACAACCCCTGCATAAGCACCGATAAAATAACCTGAAAACATGGACACCACAACTGCCCCAGCAACAGCCAATGGCCACAGAAGGATAGCAAGACCTGCAAAAGGTACACATATTGTCTCCAAGAAAGGTCCTTCACGACCAATGAGGTCATGAAACAATCGGTGCCACCCTTTGAAAAGCATGTAAGGGCATTTAAATAAAGCAACAGTTGACATTACTGGCACATCAATTATTATTCCAATAAGTGCTGCTAGCACAGCAATAGGAAGATACAGCAGCCTGCATAAAGAAAAATCATTATAATTACAAAAAAGATCATACAGTCTAAGTCATCTAAGTTCAGACGAAAAAATATTTATTTTTCATAGCAACATATTGGCATGGCCATTTAAGTTACTAATAACCACCGTCATAAATTATTTACTTTTCTTTCAAAGATGTACAGTTGAATAATCTCATGTTAAATCTATCATACACCAAAGATGCAATGAACACAAAAAGCATAACTAAGAAAAGCAGTTAAACAATTACTATCACGTGGTTTCCCCATGTTGGTTTAAAATAAGTAAATTTGGCAGAGACTAGATCATCATTTTCATGAGAGAGAATCAATGTGGTTATAAAAGTCTTCACACATAAATTTCTACATCAAAAGAAATGTGTCATTCTTAAAGATTCTATCCGGTACCGATGCCTTGTGTCAACATGTTCCATTAAAATCTGCTCAAGCATTGCTATTATTAAGTTTGGCAGGAAATAATACATGATTAAAATCCCCAGACCAACTCAGAAAAAGTATTAAACAGACAGTAAGGCCCTCTTTTGAATTTTAATGGTTAGATTTTGAAAGGATTATTTGCAACAAAAAAAAAATCAAACTGACCTATAGTTTGTGAAACCATTTATCCTTTTCTGACTTGAGCCAGAAATTATTCTTTTTATTGGTTTCAATTTAGAAGACACAATTTTCAATATCCCAATTAACAAACTAGTGAAGTTGATATCACCTTCTCTGTGAAAAATTTGAAAAACTAGAAGCTATAGAATCTGACATACGAACAATCTCCCTTCAAGAATGAAGAAAGGAAAAACAGTGGAGCTTTGAACCAAAAGAAAGTACTCAACTATAATCCTCAACTAGAAACAATTGACATGATTTCCCTTCAAGAATGAAGAAAGGAAAAACAGTGGAGCTTTGAACCAAAAGAAAGTACTCAACTATAATCCTCAACTAGAAACAATTGACATGATTTTATATGTTAAAGTAACCCTTTCAATCCAAAGCATCTTTACAAACACAAAACACAACTAGGTTAAGCGATCAATATTCATCACAGTCCAAAGTATGCGAAAAATACTACCAGCAATTGACCATGCAGGATAAAATTTTGGACGGAAACAAATACAAAAACTCCAAGTAATGTGTCATACCCATAACGCAGGTTATGGGTAGTTATGTATAACAGTTATAAATATGCGTGTTTCTGTTTTAAAATATAGAAAGGAAAGGAGAAAATGGTTATGGGATAGTTATTGAGTGGTTGTTAGAGGGAGACCAAGCTCTCAAACTCTTGGATAGGAATTGACTTATAACATTAGATTATCTCTTTTCTTTGTTTGTGTTATTTCCCTTGTTGTGTTGTAATAATCAGTCGTAACTTCCATTCCAGTTTTCCTTTCTTTCCTGAAAAATGACTTTGTTTTAATGTTTCGTTCACTACTCTATGCTTTCTCGCAGTGATCCTTGTAATCCATCAATGATTATTCAGTGATTTAATTAAATCTGTTATACCAGTTCTAACAGAATGTTTTAGAAACATGATAACATGAAGAGAGAGGCTTCCAAATGACAGCACCTGATTTCATAGTATTTACTATCCGGAGGTCCGTTGTTTCGCAGGTCATCCATAACAGAAAAGTAAGAAACGTAGCAAACATCTTTTAAGTCCTGAACAACCATGCAGCTCCTTTCTAGAGTGCTCCTTGTACCATCCTGAGAAGTAATATGCAATTTCTATAACGAATGACAACAAGATAAATAGAAATAAAAAGCATTTAATGACATAAGGATACAACATACAGTAAGACAGTGACGAAGTTTGTTCTCTTTTCCTTCATCCACACCTTGAATAGTCGAAAATATTGGTTGAAGCAATCCATAAGTCCCTCCACCCACAATACTTCCAAAAAGACCGAGAATTGGCCACATAGTCAACAGCACTGGCAGTACAAAGATGCAGATAACACCCTTCAGAGAAGGTCCTAATTGTTTAGCTCTGTGTGTAAGAGGAATCACTATTAGTAATTATATGTTTGATAACCGTATCGATCGACAAAATAGCTTAAAAGAGTGGCAGTGAAGGAAAACACCTTAAAACACAGTAATAACTCCATATGGCATGTACTGGCCAAAGTCCAATTATGATACCAAAGTTCCCAATTGATATTATTAAGCATGCCAATGGGCAGATAATGACACCTGTCGTGATCAAAAGTTCAAGCAATGGTGAGTACTTAGTAAAGGGTCAAAATCTATGTAGCCCAGACACTTCAGATTAAAGGTGTGTTTGGTGTCTGACACCGACACATGTGATTACGTTCAATTACTTTCATTTTCTGAAATTATTACCCGTGTCAACGTGTCAATAATTCATTGGTCACAATCATAACTCAACCAAAATCCAAAACATAATTCTATTCAGGTATTGTAATCATGTCACATAGGAATCTGTCTATCGCATAATCTGTTGTGGAGAATGAAACAAGCATATACAAGTTGTTTAAATTCCATGGTTTTCCCTTAGAACATATCAACACTACATTTCTGTGATACAAATAAGTTCCTTTTTTTTTTTGCAGTTTCAAATTTCGTAGCATCTATAATCTTACATCCATAAACCAATCTCTAACATTTATGAAGCACCGACACAAACACCAGACACAACCTTGATATTTACACACCGACACCAAATAATAATTTGAGTAAATGAAATATTTGAATGTAACCTCATGTGTTAGTATCTGACACAGAGACACATGTCAAATACCCGACACGCCTTCAATATACAGAGACACATGTCAAATACCAGACACGCCTTCAATGTAAAGTGTCAGTGATACATACTTAAAGATTAATCATAAACAAAACATGAAAATGAATCATAACTGAAAATCTATTTAAGCAAGTCAAACAAAATTCAAAGCAAAATCAATGATGTCAAAAAGTTCCATTAGAATTGCAAGAAGTTCAACTTGTACAAGTTCCTAGTAAAGCAAACAAAGAAAATCAAAGAATTAACACTAACCTTTGATGATTCCAAGAAGAAGAAGACCAATGAAGAAAGGAAGAAAAAGGATAAAGCTCCACAATGAAGCCAAAATTCCAGAAGGAGGTTCCATTCTTTCAGATCTAAGCAACAAAAAAAAACACTACAAACTCACCAACACGCTTTTATTCAAACTTGAAAAAATGGTTTAAAACCAAAAAAAATAAGCAGAAACTGAAAAAACAGTTTCTTCTAACCACTTTAAGATAAACTTGCAAGAAATAAAAACACAAAACTTTAATTTTATTTTTTTATTTTGTTTCTGCAAAATAGTTGATTTTAAAAATTGATTTTTTAGAGGAAAGTGGGTGGATTTTTCTGAGACAGTTGAGACAAATTATTGAGACTGAAAAATAAGAAGAATGTGAAGGGTTGGGGTTTATTATTTTATTTGTTTTATTATTATTATTATTATTATTATTATTATTATAGAAAAAGAATCAGAATCAGAATCACTTAATTCATAGCGAAACTACAGCCTCATATTTTGAATTCATTCATTTCTACCTTTTCTTTCACATGTTGTTTGTTTGCAGATTTTTTTATTCTTGTATTTATGCTTATACCGAAAGGTAAAGCAATATAAAATAAATAGTTTAATCATATATGTTTGCAACTTCATTTTCCACCAACATCCAATAAGCTTCGAGCTATTAATACAAACAATTAGAATTCTGATATTCTCCCAGCGGAAGCAAACCTTGCAGAAAATACATTTGCTTTAATTAAGTAATACAAACGGGAGAGGATTCAGTGCCTTTGGTTTCGGTGTCTTTCGGTGCCTTTGATAACTTTTGTTCCTATCTCTCTCTAAACCATTAATTCTCTCTCATCTAATTAATTTATTTTAATCATTCATCCAACCTTCTCTCTCATCTAAAATGAACTAAAGGCACCGAAGCCAAAGACATTGAATCCTCTCCCTTAACAAACGTTGCGTTAGTTAAGTCACGCTACATGTTATTTATTTAATTTATTTAAACTCACCATTTTTTAATTTATTTACTATATTCAAATTATTTTATTTACGTTATTCTAATTTATTTATTTACTTTATTCTAATTTAAATTATTTTATTTATTTACTATATTTAATTTATTTACTATATTCAAATTATTTTATTTACGTTATTCTAATTTATTTATTCACTTTATTCTAATTTATTTATTTTATTATTTAATTTTTCACTTTATTCTAATTTATTTATTTTCTAAATTATTTGTTCACTTTATTTCAATTTATTTACTTTATTAAAATTAATTTATTAACATTATTCTAAATTTTTTATTTACTTTATTCTAATTTATTTATGCACTTAAAATAAATATTGATTCGAATTTATTCATTAAATAAATACAAATATAGATAAAAGGAAATGAACTAAATTAATATTTATTTGGATTTATTCATTAAATACAAAATTAGAAAATAAAAGCAAATATAAATAAAAATATATGAACAAAATTAATACATATAACTACATCTCATTTTATTAATAGAATTCATATAATAATTGATACATTTAGTCGAATTCACTAAATAATCTACTTATTTTCCTTTTACCCTCTTGGGGTAAAAAGTGACCAGCCTTTTTGGGGCAAAATAGTGAGCAGCTTTCTTGGAAAAAATACATCATCAATCCTTGGGCTAAATTTAAATCTGGTGCTTTTTATACCCCAAGAAGATTCTTTTTATCCACGGTAAAAAGTTTTTGGGGTAAATAGAAGCAAATTTAATTTTCTCCCAAGGGTTGATCACTTCCCCAAGTCGGCTACTCACTATTTTGCCCTGAAGAAGTCTGATCACTTTTGCCCCTAAAAGACTATTGAATGAAAAAAAGAAAGAAGAGAAATAGAGGGAGAGAGTGAGGAGGGAGAGAAAGTGATATGTTGTGAGGAAATAGGGAAGTATGGAGGGGTATTTATAGGTGGGAATGGTAGTGTAGGTTATAACCACCATAAATGTGGTCAAAAAAACGTGTAAATGTTGTAAAAAAATGTGTAGATTGAATGTTGAAAACCTGACCACCGTCTAAAAAACGTGTGTTCTTGAGTTCAGACCACCGGCCAACCTGCGTGAGTTAACTCGCGCACAGGCCAGTGGTGCGTGTAACACCCCATTTTATATTTTAATTTATTAAAATATGTTAGTAGGTGAAATTAATAAATATTATTATTGGTGCTATTTTTTAAAAATAATGAGTAGTTGTTGAGTGGAAAGTAGTTTGAGAAAT
>Ga0228710_1009704_pt1 | contig 13214 bp, 5 predicted proteins | sample MedpolnodulmetaG_FD_177995 | JGI IMG/M metagenome (GOLD analysis project Ga0228710, IMG submission 177995) | Root nodule microbial communities from Medicago polymorpha collected in Santa Monica, California, United States - pink nodules | ecosystem: Host-associated > Plants > Roots > Nodule...
ACGTTTTTGGTAAATAAGATTTAGTTATTATAATTATAGGTGATAGAAAATAATTTTTTCCTACAAAAAATAACTCATTTAACTATTAATTTAAGAATTTGGTGTACCAATACACTAAAATTGTCGGATGTACCATAGAATTTGCCATATATATATGGGTACGTATTTTAACCGGTTGTTTTTTAGTTTTTTGACACAACTTCTTCAAAAAGTATATCTTTTGTGTCTTTTCTTCAACCTCCCCCTAACTTTTCTCTCTTAAAATCAAATTAAAACAAACTCATCTCATAAAACACACTAACTTAATCTTTTTAAAAAAACAAACAAACTTAATCATAACTCCAATCAAAATAATTTTTGTTATAACTCAATTTAACTTCTAAATATCTAAAGAGTTAAAAGCAATTTACGATCTATTTTCTTTCTCTAATTATAAATTTTAATAAATATATTTTACTTATCATTAAAATAACAAAATACGGTTGAGATAATTATCATTGATACTAACAAAACATAGAAAAAATATTTTCACTAAGAAAATAAATAAAAAAGAAAAAACATTCAATTATAACTGATTGATAATCACGTAATAACATAACTTGAAGAAAGTTGCAAAATATTTATTACAAGGCATATACATACTTTTCAAAAAATGACACATTTTCAAGATTTTTTTTTCTAAAAATAATTTGCCTTTGTTTTTCTTTATCTTTTTTTAAGTCAAAAGAAAAATTGTATTAAATAAAAAAAATAGATAAAGAGACTGAGGGCATTAGACCTGACTCAGGTACAACTCAAAACGGGGTTACAACATAATAAATTAGACCAAGTAGATCGACTCTGATCTATCCTATTTTTTTTTACTAATCACGGGCGCAACCTAGCGAACCCGTATACGGATGCGAAACCGAGTTAAAAAAAAAATGAAAAGCGAACATCTGCAAAGAACAATTAATGGATTGACTGTTATCAAAATCCAAGTGTAAACAGCTCCCTGAACAAATCAGCAAGCATAAAAGCTCTTTCGTGCTTGAAGAACTAGATTGTAGGCAAAGAGGACACCTTAAAACCCGCAGATCTCAACATATTTGAAAACAACAGAGAATCAAAGAAGTCAGGCCACCATGCCATATTATAAAATAATATTTTTTTATTGTTGTACATTATTAATTATTATATCTTTTAGAAATTGACTATAAAAAACACCCAAAAAAACGATAAATTAATCACTAAATAATTATTTGTTCTTATTAAACACAAATCAAAATAATAAAGGGAGGAAGGGAACACAACTTTAATAACTAGTAGTATACAATTATAAATACACATACATGTAGATGAAACATAACAGCTGAACAAAGTTAAGACAAATTAACATATTAACTCCCATGCTGATGATAAATTGGGAGCAAAAGAAATGACGAAATTAAGAACTTTCATTTCAATATCATCATGATCAACTTAGTAATCATAAAAGAATTATAATCCTAATTTACGGTGTTTTTTTGGTGTTATAAAGTTATAAAGCAAAAGGAAACAGAAAAAACTAAACACTAAATAGCTAGTTTGTCTCTTAGAAGGATCATATAAAGGATGATCCTGGTGAAATGAATAATCGGAATGGACATCCATTTTAGCTATAAAGTCAACACATATATTTTGCTCCCATGAAATGTGAACTAAATTGATAGTCCCATAGTACAAGGCATCTGAGATTTATATTAACAGAAGTATACACTTGCAAACTTGCATTTGTCATGTTGAGAATAAGGTTTACCGCTTCCACGCAATCACACTCGCAGATGAAGTTTGTATAACCGAGATCATAACAAGTTGAGATTCTACATATTCAAAATGGCACTTCCTTCCTCAATGTAAGTGTATCATTTGCAATATTTCTTTGTATAATACTCATGAAACATTGATTATTTTTTCCACTAATATACTTTAATTTATTGTATGTCAAGCAACATAACTATTCCATTAACTACAATTAATAATGATATTTCAGCAAATAAAACTCTTTTTTCTTTAGTAAATAGGTAATATGCCAACCACCATTGGAAACTAGTGCTATAGAGAGACACACAAGTAAATGAAACATAACAACTGAATTAACATTAGCTCCTATCAGATGAAAAATTTGGATATAAAGAAATAGAGAAATCAAAAACTCGTCTGATCAGTATCATCGTTATTTTGGAGCATGGGTACACTATCACACTACAACATATTTACATGTGTATAATTAGATTCTATAAGATAATAAGATGCAAGAAATAGTGGACAATTTAGTCTAACACTCGTCCCCAAATCAAGAGAAAGAATAAAACATTTACTTTTATTAATATCTTTAGATTGTAACCATTAATATTTCCCACAATTTTGTGTTATGAACACATCTCTCAATTTAAGTCACGAGACATCCATTTCAGCCAACAAAAAAAATGTCACGAGACATCCGTTCATTCATTCCACATTAGATTACATAATTTGAGCCGTGATCGACTACTCTAGTTGCACTTTTAAAGTATGGAAATAGAAAAAAAAAATTATTGAGATGACCCAACAGTCTAGTTATTTTTTTAAAGGATGAACCAATAGTCTAGTTGTTAGCACTAATTTATTTAACAGGTTTGAGAATATGACATATTAATGCACATCAAACTAAGAATTTTGTGCTTTCTTTCATTTTTAAAACAACTTGATCCTTTACTTGATCTTACATCTAAGAATCCTTACCCTTACAAAACACATTCGCATCAAGGGGGTTGAAAATGAACCTCCACCCTTTCATTACTCATATTTAGGGTGTGTTTGTTTCAACAGATAGAGGTTGAAAAGATTGTGAGAGGAGAGAAAGAAAAAAAAACATAGGAAAGAAGCATATTGATGGGGCCACACACAAAATTGTTTCCACAGTGATTTGTGTAGAAAGAGAGTAGAAAACTCATTCTTATGTTGAAAAGTCACAAATACCCTCCCATTCAAATTGCAAGTAGCGTTTTTTCTTTTTGTGTCAGGTTGTCATCATTTTTTTTGTTACAGTTTCCATTTCTATGTTCTGTTTTTTGTATTTTTATTTTGACATCATGTTATTTTTTTTTATTATATTATGAATATTTTTTTTCTTAGGGATATTAGAAATATTAATATAAGTAAATACATATTGGACTGGCACGGATCGACCGGATTAAAGAACAAACGTCTACGCCTTAACAGGCTTGACATTTGGTGGACTATGGACTGGCATGGGTAGACCATTTCCATTTGATTGTTCAAGTCAAGTCAGCCAACTTAGCAAGTCTTCAGTCAACACTGGAATGATTGTTCAAGTCATGTCAGCCAGCTCAGCAAGTCTTCAGTCAACACTGGATTGATTGTTCAAGTCAAGTCAACCAGCTCAGCAAATCTTCAATCAACACTTGAGTGATTGTTCAAGTCAAGCCAACCAGCTCAACTCATCTTAACTTAATACCCGTGTCATGTACGGACGATCATTGCATCTCAACTCTTCTTCCAAGAAATTTAAAAAACTTAACACATGCATCTTAATTATAAGTATCAATCATTTAGTTTTTATGCCACATTTTTCTGGTTTTGCTTCAGCCACTGAAAAATTTAAAAAGCACAACACATGCTTCTTATATAACAGAAGGAAGCTGTGGTGCTGAAACAGCTGCTTGAGAATGCAATAAAGTGCCTTCTCTGCTGTCAAAGAACGAAAGATTAATTATCTTAAAATTACGCATCAAAACATAATTTTTGCTCAGTTGCACTCAACCATTCTTGTTGTAGCTCTAATTCCTTTCATCTCTAATTAGTAATTTCAGCATACAAGCACTGATTAAATCATTGCGTTTTTTAAAGACCATGATTTCCTGCAGTCAGGCAGATAATACAGTCACGCAGTCAGAGTATTATTGGCCTTACGATTGAAATCGGACTGTGAATATTTAAAGATCAGAAATGGAATAAAATTTGTTCCAACAGATCAGACGGTTGATATCATTCTACAGTCACTATTTGACTGCAGAGAATCATTTTCCAAATAATACACACACATGTAGAAATTATGTTCTTTTTAGAAAAGGGACAGCTTTGCTCTAAAGTTGCACAAAATAGAACTACAAAGATACAATTGAAAGTTTAAATTATAACCCTTATCCAACATGTTCACATCCTAAATTTCTTTAGTCACAACTACTGAAACAATTTCAGTAGTAATAACCAACATAACCCTATTGATTCAAATTATTACCACACTTTGTATTTAGTTTAAAGCCTATATAATAGAAAATGCTGCTTTCAATATATATTCAATTAGTCATATAAAGAGGATAAAAATCACGAACATCCTTATATCAAACAAATAAATGAAAATAACAATAATTTCTCAAACTGCAGAACCATTCATTAACAATTATCCATGAAGTAACCAATAATCATAATTAGTACAAAACAATTATAGTAAGCATAAATTAATATATAAACTGCAGCCAAATCTCTTGTTTACGTGACATAGCACCACATATATATTCTAGAACTAAGAACAAGGTGATATCAAACTTTCGACACAAACTTCTACTTCTAGGGTATTTTCCAACCGAGTAAACTTAAAAGTACCATTTATTGAATTGTAAATAATCCATTTTGGCGTGCCATATTCTTCTGTACACTTCAGCAACACTTGGTTTTCCTCAAAAATATTTACTACATCGATAACAATATAAGTTATAGGAAGATAAGAAATAGTGAATAATTTAGTCCATGACTCTTTATTTCCATATTTCTTCATAACCCAAACATCATAACCATTAATCATGCACAAACAATCCATGAACACACCCAATCCAAAATGATATGCATATACCTCTCCATAATCAGGAAGCGAAACTTGAAACTTCTTGATTAGACTCGTTCCCCAAATCAAAAGAAGCAATCCAACGTCGACTTTCCTTATAAACCAGCCAATTAATTGTGCCACTCACAAATGTTCCTATTTTATGCAAAACACAGTTAAAAGGGAACTTCTGAATTCTTTTCCAAGCATCGGTGCCCAAAGTATGAACCATCACTTTACGTTTTTCAACAAAATTACCACTGCTATCACGTAGTAGATGTGAAACAACCAGCACCACCTTGTAATTATTAGTATGCACATCATAGCCGAAACCATACATTCTAAGAGCGGGACGAAGATTTTGTGGCTCTTCAAGAGGGTAATTCCTTGAATTTTCTAAAGGAAGGGTTCCCCAATTGAAAGGTAGGGAAACCTCGATAATAATTGACAAGACAGATGATGCCATTGCATGAGCCAACATAGGAAACATAATGGTCATCATTGGGAGGATACTCGAGCTGCGCAATGACGTTAGTAGTTAAGTCGCTGAATACAGAGTCAAGTGGGTAAGACTTGATAACATAGTTGTGTAAGGGATCGGAGGACTTGGTTATGGAGTGGACAAGGCGTGTGGTTGAGAAGCGAAGGTGATTCCTGGTAAATTTATAATCGGTGATTAAAAAATTCCAAGACTTGCACATGCATCGGAATTGCATGAGGAGCTTTACCGATAGCCTACATAGAATTTCTGGAATGAGATCAAAAGGAAGAGTTGGAAGTGGCGGCACGTTAAGCGATGGTGATGATGTTAGGGTTGCAGTTAGCCTCCTCTTAGTGGAGATTGTTTCTTCGGTCAGTAATGGAGAAGAAACGGCGTCGTCGTAGTTTGCTTTGCAGCCCTTGTCGCTACCCATGTTGAAGAAGAAACTGTGTACAGCACCGATTTGAGAGAGGCTGAGCGAAGGAAGTAGGTTAGAGACCTATCTATATATACTTTTCTTGACAAATATTTTCTTTTTTGTTTTTCATGAAGACACACACACTGTTTAATCAATCCAATTTTTTGGGTATTGAAAGTTAAAACATCTTCCTTCAAAAAAATAAGGTTCAAACATCTAAATTCGTAAATCAAAAAAAAAAAAACTTACAATTTTTTTATGCTTTGAATCTTTTCGAAAAGTGTTCTTATCGGATTCAATTTTAAATTGATTTGTTTTAAAATTGAACCACACATCACTAGTTTACTTATCAGATTTTTTTTATTTTTTTTAAGGAACTTATCAGATTTTTTAAAACAGTTTTTATGCTTTATATGCTTTGGGACCGCAGATAAAGTGGCAAACACCGTTTAAAACTCACACACATAGTTGTATGATGTCAAGTTCAAGTCTGGTTGAAAGTATTTGAAAGTATTCAGCTTCACAATATCGGCATTGTTAGTTGAATTAGTTAGATCTTAGACCATCCACACTAAAACTCTTATATTTTAGTGCTTAACTGTAACTGGGTTGGGTCTGATATACACATATCACTTACTTAATTAGTTAATGTTAAGGGAACTTTTACGGTACACTCACAAAGTGAGGTGTACCGTTACTCTTCCTTCATAATTTTATAAATAAACGATCATTTTTTGTGTAATAAATAGTTATTTGTCAATATTTATATTTTATAGAACATCATTTTATAAGAAAAAACATCATTTCATTGTTTATAAAAATTATTGTAATTTTTTTTACATATTATCGTAAAAAATAATCAATGTTCTCAATTATGAGTGATAAAAATTCAAAAAAAAAATAGTTTTATTTCATTGACACCTTTGATGAATAAGATTTAGTTATTATAATTATAAGTGATAAAAAAAACATATTTTTCTTCAAAAAAACAACTCATTTAGTTATTAATTTAAAGAATGAGTGTACCAATATACTCAAATATATTGGGTGTACCATAGAATTTGCCTAATGTTAATACTTAATAAACACCGAATTTCTTCAATACAATACTTCAAAAAATAATAATAAATTACGCTCATTAACTTAACTCATTGTTATTTTTTTAGGAGGAAGTATAAATTATTATTATTAACAATATAACTATAAACTATTGGATTTTAACAATAGTCATTTATTTTTATAAAATTTAATGAGAGACAAAGTCTTTTCATAGGCATCATTCTCTATAAGCATTAAAAAATGTCACTCTATAATGAAGGTATCTATATAGTATAGTGTCAAGTAGATGAAACACTCGCCATTGTAGATGCTTATTTTATATGGATATAAATTAATAATTGATCAATTGAAATATACATGCAGACAATTATAACGATAAGTTAGTGTATATTAGTGGGAGCATACTTAATTATAAACTTAATTAAATATGATTTAATCATAATACATACATATCCTAATTATTTTCTGCAATTAGGATTTCTTTGCATACACATTCTTATTCTGATAAATCTTCTTATGAAGGACCAAAACTTTAAAAAGAAGTTTCCGAATTGGTACAGAAATTGGTAATTGTTCTCAGGAACAAGAAAAATTGTATGTTCTCAAGAAATCCATTTCTAACAGCTTTGTTTATCTTCCTTCAAAACCAAAACGGCTTTGTTTATCTATATTCAAGAGAATACATGTTAAAAAAGATGATATCATCATTAACCTCAATTTTAACCACAGAAAAGATGAATAGTTTATGTCAATCAAGTAGATGGACACAAATAATAATAAAATTCACATTATGCTTCTCTATCTTGGGAAGGTTAAGCACAATTGTATAAAAGGAAAGCAATTATTTCAACTGTTAAAAAGAAAATTGCTAATGGTTTTTGAAATGGAAAGTAAGACTTCCTCTTCAAAAAATTTGTTATAGAAAGTCAAGTGTTTTTTGTTATTTATGCATAAGTATATGACACTAATGTTGATCTCATATTTGTTAACTATGAAGAGTTTAAAAAAAGTATGACATGACTATAAATAAGTTCACCTACGTCTATAAAGGAACGTTGCTTTCATTGACTATGGGAGCTTATGCTTAGACTTAAATTTCAGTTTGGTCTAGAACCAAATAATTGTTATTAAGTTCCATCTAAAATAGAAGCATTAATTATAAATCTTGTATCGACAAGAGAATGTGTTTGAATGATAGGCGATGTTGTCCCATTATTTAAACAGTGATTTCTATAGTAATGTGTTAATCAAGTAATGGTCTTGAGTTTCGTAAGCTTGATAACCTCACCTATAACAACTTTAAAACGTAAAAAGACCATACAAATGTTTTTTTCATACGCACCAGCCAAGAATTAAACCCTAGACTAAATAGTTAAGGGCCCAAGTATCTACCACTTATGCCACACTATGTATGTATTCCTCGCATCCTTTGATCACTAACATTTGTGCTTCCATCCAATCAAAATCTTCATAACTTCAAATCTCATATACCGGATAACTCTAGGAACATTAAGAAATAAGACAAGATGAATAAATTATTGTGTCTATTGACTACAGCAGTAAAATCTAAAAGCATGTTAAGCACAAGTTGATAAAGACGAGAAGGACAAGTGCAAAAAGTGATTTCTGATTCCTAAATTGAGTACATTTGTTTAAGATTACGAAAAGTGATTTTGCGAAATAGGTAACTTTTAAAGTTTTTTTTTTTTTGCTGAAACAAATTATATTTGGCTTATGAGAAAGTCACAAACAATTTGACCCAAATTTGTGGGTGTAAGTAAATGCATTAAATAGTCCGAAATTTGTAACAAAGAATTGGGTGAAAGTTGTAGTAAAGAGGCTAAAGAGTAAGCACAAACAACCCTAACCTAAACCTCAAAAACCCAGCTATGAGCTATCCATTGCTATATGGCACATAACATTAGATAAACAAGTAAGTATCATAGTCAATGTCCAAAAATGGGCAAGCAACTTAGTCACATAGCAGAAACTTTAATATAAGCAGGCCCTATCTTGCATTTGCATAAGGCTGATTCCACAATTCAAGTCAATAAGCACTAATAGCAGAAACTTTAACATAACAGAAACGTTTCATATAGAATCTGTTAACAATTAGCAAGACAGCAGCCAGATAGTAACCCTTCTAATAGCTTTTTTTTATTATTTCAAAAGTCTATCTAGGGAAGCTCCTAAAAGTTTTGAAGCTGGATTTTTCATTCCTAATGGAAACTTTTGCAGTGGCAGAAGATATTTAGAATATATATATGCTAATAGAGACAACCTAGTCCTGATTTCTGGTGCTACTTTTGCCATTGTAGAAAATGAAAATCTCATGGTTTTGGACAGTAGTATAAAATCATCCTATTGGGGTACAAGTCTTGAAAGATCGTCGTCACAGCATAGGACAGTGAAACTATTGGACAAGAATGAGTGAAGATTCTTTGGGAGAGCTTTGCTAGTCCCACAGATACATTTCTTCATGTAGAAGTCATGAAGAACCTGCAATAGGGAACTTTTCTTTTGAACACGATGAAGGACAGAATAAATACATTATATGAAAGAGATCCATTAGATAGTAGAAAAGTATCATCAGGAAAATTTGTTGAAACTGGTAAAATTCCGTCAGCAATAAATATCTTTCTAGTTTTCAAATTTCACCATGAGAATATCTCCAAACAACAGTGTTCCCTTTCTGACTTCCTCACTATGTGCAGCAGGTAACAAATTTTGAATCACACTTTGACATTAAACATAGATTGACTATTTGACATTAATTTTCTTGACACCGACATGCTAAGCATAATAACGTTACATATGTTAAGGATGATCTGAAATTAAAAAAATTCAATTTACTATTGGAAACATCTTAAATACATGGGTCAATCACTATTTAACAATGATATGAAAATCTTGCAACCAACATTTGAAACCTTGCCAACAACCATTTTAAGGTTTAAAACATATCCATATCATCTAGGATAGCAAAAATTATGCAGAAGAAGTCTCAAAACTATAAGCAGAAAGAGTGTACTTGGCATACATTAGCTCTTATTGATTCAGTTTCTCTCCTAAACATCACAAAGAACCAAGGGCATGATGACATTTGATTTGTACACTTCGCAATTTATAGTTAAGATTTGAAGCAAACATTATTAAATTCTTGCACCTATAGGCTGACATTCCAACAAACATACGGGTGACATTACATAACTTCTAGGTCCTGTTTCTGATCTTAGAAAATCTAATCTCAACCCATATAATGTAATGCATGATCGTGAACTATATAAAATGAAATTCATGATGAAAGAGCAAAAACCTCTAACAATCAAATAAATGAAAATAACTACAATTTCTCAAGCTGTAAATTCAAAAGACTATTAATTAACAATGATCCATGAAGTAAAAACAAGTACAAAATAAAAATCATAAACAGAAATTAACATATACTCGGTTCTAATTGAATCTCATGCTCAAGAGGGATAGCACCACATCTACATCCTAGCATTAAGAACAAGGCGATATCAAACTTTCAACGTAGAGTTGGGAGAGCTTGTTAAAGTCAAACCCGAACTTAAAAGAATCATTTCTAGAATTCTGAAAAAACAGCCTTGTAGTATCCCAGTTAGACTTCAAAAGCACTTGACCATCCTCAAATATATGCACTGCCTTGATATAGACCCAAGGTGTACGAGGATCTTGCATGTGAGAAATAGTGAACAATTTATGCCAAGACTCTTTATTTCCATATTCCTTCATAATCCAAACATCCCTACCAAAAATCATGTACAAGCAATCCCTAAAAACACCCAAGTTCAAAGAACATGCATCCACCTCCCCGTGATCGGGCAACAAAACCTCGTGATAAGACTCGTTCCTCAAAACAAGAGAAACAACAAAATATTGAATTTTCATTGCATAATATTGAGAAACCAACCAATTAATCGTGCCACTCACAAATTTCCCCGTTTCTTGCACAACAACACAGTCAATAGGGAACTTTTGAATGTTGTTCCAGAAATTTGTACCTGAAGTATGAACCTTCACATCAGTTTCGGAAACCAAATTATCACTACTATGAGGTGCACTACCAATCACAACCTTGTAATTATCACTTACAGTATCATAGCCAAAGCCATACATCATCAGCTTATTAGTATTAGAAGTTGACAGCTTTACAATAGGGGCAAATCCTTGAATTTTCTAATAGAAGGGTTACACAATCGAACTGTACAAGCGCCTCTACAGACAATGCCAAGAAGACAGAGGATGCCATTGCATGATCCAACAAAAAAAGCTTTATTGGCTCCAGGAAGATCGAGCTCCGGCGACTTTAATGTTTTTGTTTGTCAAGACGGAGTCAAACGTGTAAGACTTGAGAACGTACTTGAACTCGTACGAGTCATAGATAACTCCGTCCCTGATAGTGACGACGTCGGTTAAGGTATGTATGAGGTGGGTTGGTGTAGACGTGCGAAGGTGTTTCTTGGCGAAGTTGGAATCAGAGATAAGAGAATTCCAAGACTTGCAGACGCATCGAAGTTGAAGGAGGAGCTTTACCGGTAGCCTACAGAGGATTTCTGAAACGAGATCAAAAGGAAGAATGGGAAGTGATTTCCTTCTCCTCCTCCTCTTAGTGGAGATTGTTTCTTTGGTCGGGAATGGAGAAGAAACGGCGTCGTCCTTTCCTTTGCATCGCTTGCGTCTGTCCATGTTAGGTTATAATCTCTATATACTTTTTGTATTGTTTTTTATATTTCTCGCAAACCCTAGGCATTATTATTTTTTTCCTTTTGAGTAATGATAGATGGACAGGTGACCATATGGACCCCACACAAGCACACTTTCTCTTTCATCTCATCTTGTCTCTTCCCAATACATGGGGTGTATAAGGGTGTATGAGAATAAAGAGTGTCTATGTAACATTTTCCTATTTTTTTTCTTCAAGACCCTACACTTAGTTTTATTTTTAACATAATTATGTCTATTAAATTAATTTTAATTAATGCTTGTCTTTTTTCTTATTTTTTTCCGGTGTAATCATATAAAATCTCAACATTGTTCTTTTTTAAAGAAGTGTAATGTTATCCGGTGTCTCCGTTAAGAAGCAATAAATTCATAAATTCTACTTTTTACCTTAATTAAAGTGAGAAATAATAAGTAACTAATTAAAATTAATAAAAGATGTAGTCAATACTCTCTGAAAGGATGGTATTTTGTTTTCAAGAGGATTTAATTGCGCATTTAATGATTTTGTATTTGATATTTTATTTGAATATGTTTTATCTTTGAAATTGCTAATTTATTTTGGACTTTAAAATATCTTGTCTTAGTTTAATTATTTCAACAACTTTTAATTAAAAAAATGAAAGAAAACAATATGATGTGAGTAAAATTCACGGGATGGAATAATATGTTGAAAGAAAAAAAAAATCACAGGAATAAAAACAATACTGTTGTGAGCAGTGGTGGAGCCAGAAATTTTATAGAGTCTGGGCAAAAATTATATCCTGTGTAAAAATATTAAGTTTGCACAATTTTTTAATTTTAAGTGGGTTGATGGGCTATTGAATTGGGCAAAATATAAAGAAAATATAGATTGAGCCCGGGTGTAACACCCCGTTTTCCCATCAATGTAAATAATACATATAATCAGAGCATTCAACATTAAACGGAATGTCACACTACATTAAAATAAAAATAGAGAAAAATTACTATTTAATTAAAACAACTTTATCAAAATTCAATTACATCGCAGCAGAAAATTAATTCATTATTCAACAACATTGGCACTACGGCCTCAACGTAAACAACTTTAATGAAATTCTAATTCAAATAGTTTCAACAACATAGTTCATGAATAATACGTAACAAATGGAAAACAATGCAAATATCCCCATCCCGTTACGTATCAGAGCGACCTTAAGACGACGCATGAGAGAGTCAACTCACAACAGCAGCTAATCCTGGTTATCTGCACGTTACCCACGTAGAGGCAACATTCAAACAGAAGGGGTGAAATTCACATTCAATAATAATAGATATACAATTCATCAACGGAATTTAACAACATTAACAACAACAACTAACCAACAGTAATACTTCACATAATTCTTCAGTTATTTCTGCTTGACATTAAAACAACGACAACAACTCAACAACTCGACGACGACAACGACTACGCGACAATGCAATGACACAACAACAACTTGACTATGCAATATGCATGTGGTACCAATCAACGTGTTAGAGCATAGGCTCTTAATTCAACGTGTAGAGCATAGGCTCTCAAATCAACGTGGTATGAATGATTAAACATTCAACAGGGCATAAGCCCCCAACTTTATATGAGTATGCATGGACTCAACAACATATTCAACAACAACGTACAACTTCAACGACATTGACGACAACAA
>Ga0228710_1009706_pt1 | contig 13210 bp, 7 predicted proteins | sample MedpolnodulmetaG_FD_177995 | JGI IMG/M metagenome (GOLD analysis project Ga0228710, IMG submission 177995) | Root nodule microbial communities from Medicago polymorpha collected in Santa Monica, California, United States - pink nodules | ecosystem: Host-associated > Plants > Roots > Nodule...
ATGATCGATAGTTACAACCAACCCACGATATTCCTCAGGTAGCTACTTCCCTTTCATGCTTCTGTAATTTAGTTTTGTACCCTATCATAAATTAGTAGCTGCCATAACTTACTAACGAAGCTCAAAAAACATCAGACTAGTCCATTGCAAATATCATTCATAGAACTTGTTGATTCTCAAGCTCTTAATGCTCATTAAGGCAGTTAAATAATCTACAGCCAGGGACGTATTCCTTCCTTAACGTAGTAATTCAGTCAAGAGGCACACATAATATAAAAAAAAAACTACGAACTACTAGTATAAATTACTAACTTTTATTTTATTTATATTTTCCATATTTGTAGCAAAAATCAAAACCAACACCCTACTAGGAGGAGAGAAGAGTGGAGTCTGTTTTTTGGTGTGGATTTTGTGATGTGGATAGTACTTTTTTTTTAAATGGGGGTGTAGTTCACAGTTTAGTACTATAATAATTTATTAATGATTTTTTGGCTGAATTGCAATACCAAACAAAGCAGATGAAACCTGTTTGACCTGCAGCTGTAGGTAAAACACTACCTTTCCCATGGTGGGAAATGATTGGATCTTCCCATGGTAAATGCTACCATAATTTACATACTCGTAATCTTTTCTACCAATGTTTGGATTTAGTCTGTCTTGAAATTCTTGATTGGTTTTTGACGTTCCTCCATTGCCACATGTGTTCTTGTTTTGCGTACTGAGAAAGTTAGCACTGAATGGCGATTCCAAGTCGGAATTGTTGATTATTTTACTTTCATAATGGGGTAGATGTATTTACCTTGTTTCACTTATAATAACCAAAACTCTTCTTTGGATATCTCTTTACCTTTCGTTGTCAATTGATGCTATATGTTACTGGGTCATTTCTTTTTTTTTGCTATGGAGTCACCAAGGTGGTTTGTTATGCAAGGTTAAGACTCCAGAGAAAGAAATTTTAAAAACGCTCAAAATGGTTTTGTTAGAAAAAAGTATTGATAGCTTCGAGTTTACCAAAACCACCCACAAAAGAAAAGGTTACAATTTTTCAACTTTACTCTTCAATAGGTGAATTGTTTCATAAAAGATGGGCTCTTATAAGAATGATAGCTGTTATGATTCTTGGAATTGGAATTGAATGGATTATCTTGGTATGTCACTGGCAATTGTAAATTTAGGATTGAACATTTGTTTAGTTGTAGTTTTTAGTGCTTCAATGGAAATACCTTCATATGCAGCAACATCACATTACGGTATAGAAGAAAACCTTCAAGTTCATTCTAGCAACATATTTCTTGGAAAACTACAGAAGAAAACCTTCAATTCTTGTTTTCTCAATCTTAGGTGGAATTTTTTGTGTGATATGTATTGTTGTTGAGAATAGAGTACCAGCAGCTAAAGTGGTGTTAGCAATGGTTGCTACACATGAATGTATTTCCATTGAAGCACTAAAAACTACAACCAAACAAATGTTGAGTACCAAATTTCCGATGAGACAATAACATATAGCAGGGATTGACGATCAATGGTAAAGAGATTTTCAAGAATACATTCGGTTGTTATAAGTGAAACTAGGTAAAGACATGTACCCCATTATGAAAGTAAAATAATCAACAATTCCAACATGGAATTGCCATTCGGCGCTAACTTTCTCAGTCTACAAACCAAGAACACACGCGGCAATGGAGGAACGCCAAAAACCGATCAAGAATTTCAAGGCCGATTAAATCCAAACATTGGTGGAAAAGATTACGAGATTGTAAGTTATTGACATTAAAACACAACAAAACATCAGCACGTTTTTTTGACCGAAAGATGAATCAACTAATGTTGCAAGAAAAAAATTCCAAAAAAAATATCTATTAAGAAAGAAGATTGTGGTAAACCTATGATGAATGTGCTAGCACATTCAAGATTCTGATGAGAAATGATTGTGTATGAACTGAAGGGTGTGTGTCCCAACTCTCAAGACCAAGAAGATGAGAGTTTGCAAATATAAGAGGATGGAGTACATGCTGAATATTTTGGGTAATTATTAGTGTAAATGCTTATGAATGATTGTTGTGCATCAAAGAACATAGCAATCCCTACAAGAACAACTTGAAAGAAATCCATCCACCCAAAATTCGATAAACTTTTTCTGTAACTTCATTCCACGACAAAATTGGTGTCTTTTCATGCTTACTTGAACGAGATTTCAATACATTAAATTGTACTGAACCTTCCGATACATCTTGTTCTCAACCATTTATTTACCAAGCCCACCATTTTCCAACAAGTCACCAGCTTTCATGGTAACTACACAATCTATCACAACGTTTCCAAAATAATCATCTTCCAACGGAGGAATTATTTTTTGGAACGTAGAATAGAGCGCAAAATGTGAGTGAAAAGTGCTTGAAAAGAAAATAAGTTATTTGTACGAGCCTCTATGTTGGCTTTGCATTTTAGTTTTGCAATATTCTCTTTTGTAAAATGAAATAATCTCTTTGGTGTGGTGAGTTTTTCCTCTTCATCATTATCATTATTTGAGTGATTATTATTTTGTGGTTCTATTGCGAAAGGAAATCGAATGGGGCATGCAATACCTTTTGGAAACCAACATCGGAATATTGGAGGTTTGGATATTGAAAGACGATCATTCGAGATTTCATCCCATGAATTGATTAAATGCCAAAATAACTTACCATCAACAACCACATGGTCGATTATGCAGCCAATGAAGATGCTGTCAGCTAACTCTGTTACTTGGACTCCAAGTAGTGGTTGTGACACCCCTCCGTAGTTTTAAACTCCGTTAAGTGGAAAAAATGAGCAAACAATTTGAGGGACATAAGTGGGTCCAAGGATGTTGGCAACACTAGTGGGTCCTTATAATGCATGATGTGACTTGCACCAAGTTGTATTATGTGTGCTAAGCATCAATCTTATCTTGGTATATTATGTGTGCTAAGCATCAATCTTATCTTGGTATAGTAAAATGAAATATTATTAGTTTTTCCAATCGTGTTCTTATCCATTTATTTAAGTGTTTTTGGACCAATTAAAAGGTTTATGAGCTATTTTTGTGTTCACTTGGTTCATTTGATTTGAATCGAATTGCTTGCGAACTTTTAAATATGAGTAAATCGTCTATTAGATAGATATATATGATAATGCATATTCCATTTTCAGTTTTTTCATAAATGCATTTGTCATTTTCATTCACCTTAAACGAATACGAGATAACCAAACGATTTTTTTTTCATGTTTTTGCTTAGGAGCTTGTTTAAGGCTGACTTATCTAACTTATGCCTTATTATATTGTTCCATATAGATTCTTTTTTCTCTTTCTAGTTCACTATTTAGAAAAGCACGTTTAACCTTCATTTGGTGGACCATTAATTATAAACAACAGTAAACGATATTAATACCCTAATGGATGTGATCTTTGTGATCGGAGAGAAAGTATCAAAGAAATCTATATTTGGTTTTTCTAAAAGCTTTGGTTGCATCATCCAAAGCGTTTGATAGTTCAAACACTTGGTCATGATAATGCTTAATATTTCAAATAGCATTTTAATTCGTCAATTGGAAAATATATATGACTCATTCTTGTAGATGTGTCTAACATATAAACCCCGAGCAACTCGTCCTTATCAATTTGTTAGGCAAATTGTCGAACCCATAATAAGTTCTTAAGGGTTGAACCATTGAACCCAACATTGGAGATGCTCTTACAAGCGGCGTGGCGTATTTTCACCTTGACGGTCAAGTTCCGCTGTTTTATTTTTCTCCTACAAAGAGAAGTTACTTCAATCAAACCTTATTTATTGCCGGATTATCTATTTGTGGTCCTACATTTAGTCTTTGTAGTGTACTTCCTCTGAAGAGCTGGAAAGTTTATAAGTTACTGTTAAGTGTTAAGGTTTTGGAAGAACTTTTTGAAAGATAGACTGATTCCACTAGTCCTTGTATTTAATTCTGCTGATGGTAGATGCAACATGGGAAGAGAATTAAAGGAATTGGCAGCTGCTTTGTAACAACACTCCTAACGTTACAGTTTTGATGGGCCATACCCGCCTCACTAATGTAATATGTTCCATTTTTTTAAGCTAATGTATTGTTTCTAATATTTATGTTCAATTTCACATGTAATATTTCATTTTTTTTCTTTCTTTACTCATAGGTAAGTACTATTTCATTATGCATAAATAATCATGTGAAGATCATGTTACCAGCAATATCACAAAATTCATTGTGTAGGTGCTACTACTATCATAGGTAGGTATTGTTTTGTTATGCATATATAAATGTACTATTTCACAAAATTCCAACAACTAACAAAGCAGGTCAATTCATGTTGTACTTAAAACATGTGAAAAGAGCATTGGCTGTTACCAGCACTATCATAGGAGGGTACTCAACTTTTGTAATTTGACATATGTATGTGTCAGCTTATTGTTGAAGTTAACCCCTTGAACATGTTCCAACTCAATGAACTCATCCTTTGATCATTCATTGTCATCCAACAATATTTTCAGTTTTTGTCACTGTATACAACAAAACCTTTGGTCTTTGGTTAATGATTTAATCTTTTTTGTTCAAGGCAAGTAAGAGTATCATATCTACAAACATGGTAATATTAGGTGTTTTAGTTCTTGAAGTTACCCTGTTTGTATGCTGGATACAAATCAGGTTCTTGTTTGTATTTGTCTTTCTTTAGAGATTGATATCTCCTAGCTAGGGAACATAATGTGAGCTGTCTAGAAGATGACATCACTAAGTGCATTTCTGTATTCACTATAAATTAGTCGCCGTAATTTTGTAAAAATTATATTATGGAGGTTCAACAAAATCATGATGTCATCTTAATTTCGTCAAACCTATGACTCCAAACTATGCACTAAAGCTCGAGAAACTGTTTGGCAAATGAGATAAAATTTTAATGTTTGATATTATCTGATCTGATTATACCTTGTCCCAAAATTAAGTTCATCAATGATACACTATATGTGTGTATCCTTAGAATATTTTAGACTTCAATTTGGTTGTTCATAAATAAAATAAGCAAATTTAGGGACTAAATTGATTTCCATCTATATGTTGAGGATCAAATATCTCTAAAATATTTGAAGAATTAAACAATTTAATGTCATATCATATGCATCTTTTCAGAATCCAATTGTAGGATTTTCCTTTTCTGGAGAAGTAATTGATTTTTTTTTTTGACAAAATAACTGATATTCTTTTTAAAAACTTGGAAACTTCAAAAAACAAAGCAATTTTTTCCTCCATATAAGTTGAAATGTGAAAAGGAAAAATTATATTATACTTTTTCAGTTAACTAAATAAAAAGAAATAATTTCATTGATCAGCTTACTTATGATCTGATATATTCTTGGCAAAATTAATAAATAAAATCTTTAGATGACCAATTTAGTATCCCGTATATTCTTCTAAAATCAATGTGATATATTGTTTCATTTAAGAAAAATATATTTTTGGTTTAAACAAAGATATAAATATCCAAATTTCAACCTATGCATCACTCTGCATCTCTATCACATGTCTTTTTTATTCACAGCATAATGAAGCATAGGTCAATTTCAAAGCATTTACCACTGAAAAGGACAAGATTTTTGACACTTTTACTTCACAGTATATGCATAAATAATAATAGACAAAATGACAAAAGCATTTTTACAAAATTCAGTACCCTATTCTTAGCAAATTTCAGCATTGATCTCTTCTCTTCTCTTCTCTTCTATATTGTCACTTTCTCTCATTCTCTCACAATACCCTTTTCTTGTTCTTTGCACATTTTATTCACCATTTGACACTTTTTCCCTTAAAAAAATCTTCATTTGTGATTTAGTAAACTATGATGAGTTTGAAAACAAGTAACAAGAAAATGATAAGAGGTTTCATGTGCCACTCTCAATCATCAACAGCAGTGTGTATGAGTATACGTGATTCTAATCAATCTGTTGTTGTACCTAAGAGGATTGAAAAGAGTGTTTTTCTTGATGATACAAGGCTCATCAATTTTTCCAAGTACTCCAAACTTGTTGAGTCTCCTATGTCCAATCCTGTCACAAAGATCACTGTAAGAGAGAAGAGTCAAAGTTATCAAGCTATTGAACCAAGGGAACTTCAGAAAACATCAACACATAATGTTTTTCAGGTTTGTTAAATTCACATTTTCTACTACACTAGGTGAAATATAGAGCAAATTTCTTTTTTTTTTTTCCACCTACATTATATATGTAGCATGGCTTTAAATCGAGGTTCAGTTGCGCTGCAAACCTTTATATATAGTAAAATAAAATGCGGCCGATGCAGTCAAAATCGTGATTTTGATGCAATTGCAGAGACTTCAAAACTATGTTGTGGACCGCAATTTAAAACCATGATATATATGTAGGTTGAATTAGTGTCGTCTCTTATTTTATTTTTCTTTCTTTTCCAAAACACATATATAATGGAAATAGAGTGATTATTATATATCTAGTGTAGTTCAAAATTTTCAATTTAATTTATTGAGAACAAGACCTTCTTTTAGTGATTCTGCTTCTTTTATCTGAGAACAAAAAACCAATCAAAAGGGTATGTGTCAAAATTAATGGCATAGCCATAAAGAAACTGTGTACTTTTTTGCTACATTTGTTATGTGGTTAACACAAATTCACTAGACTATTCCATTTTCTATATTCAATTTTCTATGTAAGAGGCACAAGTTTAGCTAGGACTGTGCCACATCAATTAGTGTCATGTGGATCTGCAAGGAAACAAATTACTCCATTATTTTTTTTTTGAAGGAAAAATTATCTCCATTATTTGTGCTCCTTATATTTGTCATTTGTAAAGGTTCCAAGATTTCACGTGCATATTACTTGACCATGTCTCATACATATTCTGTAGATAAACAGAGTGGCTATGTCCTTTTTTATGCAAATTAGTGATTAATTTAGGCAGTACAAATGGTGCTACTAAAGGTCACGCCATTTGGTTTTTGTCACTTACACATAAAATGTCATAAAAGTTATTAAATTATATGTTGATTTTTTTTATTGACAAACTTATATGTTGGTTTTTGTCAAGGAATAATGGAATCTTGTATTAGAATTTATTTAGGATTGCATGTGATACAAAAATTGCCAAACAAAATTCAAAAGAGAATGATATAGTAGAGATTTTGAAGTGTGTTAAATGCACTGCAGGTGGTTGTGATGCGGGTTGCTATTCATTGTCAAGGATGTGCTGGCAAAGTGAAAAAACATATCTCTAAGATGGAAGGTAAAATATATATATTCACAATTCATTGTTGCTATTTATGTATGTATATATCATTATCCTTCAAAAAAAAATTATATTTCATTATCAAATTATACACTTATAATATTGTTTTAAGGGGTTGTGATATTTGGTATTGTTACAGACCACTCAATATTTTTTACTAGATTAAAAGTTTATTATATCATATCATCATATAAATAACATCTATAATTTTTTCGATAGATATAAATCTTTAGATATGTCATTCATGACATGTGCATCAAAATTAGATTTTAGCAAATGATACTAAGGTGGATACACTTCAATCACATAAAATTTTAGTTATCGGACATGTTAACAAATTCCCGAACACTTGTTAGAAACCTAAAATATGAAGTTTTGTATAGAAAAAAATATTTTTGAGATTTTTAGATAATTGATTATACAAGTTTCAATGTATTATTATTATTATTATATTTGTTTTTATAAGGACACTTTATAGTATTTTTCATATGATTTAAACATCTTTTTGAAAAGCAGATATTCCATGGTCACAATCTCAAATCAAAAATATTTACGCAAATAAAAAAAAACTAAAAGAAAAGTAATTTAGTCACATTATTTAATTCTTTTCTCTTTAAATTTTGTGTATCTACGTAAGTGTGCTCAAAAATATTTTATTTTGGATTGTGCCTAAATAAGCATTTCTTCTTTTTGAAACGCAGACCGAAAGTAATTTAATTCCTCCTATTTTATATTTGTATATAAGAAAAACAGTTAAATAAGTCATTTATTAAAAAAAAATAATAAACATTTTCAAAATCTAAAATAAATTCTCATGTATATGAGTATATGATATAAGAAAAGAAAACACCAGATGGGGTGGCAATATACCCTTATAAATAGTGATTTATGTTTTGTATCCATGCAAATTTAGGATTAATAGCCAAATGAGAGTAAAATTAAGCTGTATTCCAAGTCTAACAAAGTTGATTTTGAAACATGACAAATGAAACAGGAGTTACATCATTCAGTATAGATGTAGAGTCTAAGAGGGTGACAGTGATGGGGCACGTTTCTCCTGTTGAAGTTCTTGAGAGCATTTCAAAGGTGAAAAAGGCTGAGTTCTGGAGTACTGCAACATCTTGTTAAACCACTTGATCACTTGAGTAACCATATAAGGAATCATAGGAGATGCAGAGCCAGAGTCAATAAAGTTTGAATATTTCCTTTTCCATTTTGCTACCTTGTGGTCCTCAATAGTTGTTGGTGGGTACATACCTACTCTTTTGACTTGGTTTTTTGTTGTAGTAATTTTCAATGACATTTTGTAGCATTTTAATTCTCGTTACAACTTTTAATACAAGAGGTTCAAGAGAAAACTTCCTTAGACACTTTAATTATCATTGAAAAGTTCATATGACTCTAATCATAATCAAATGTCTTCTCCAAATTAAGAGAACATAATATATTGAATTGAATAAGTATAGTTAAGACTATTTTATACATGAAAGAATCGATGACTAAATACACCTATAGATCAAAGAAAATAGCAACATGTTAATCACAAATCAGAGCAAGAAACTAATCACTAATTAATAATTAGCTCCGATCTTTCATGCTTTGAGTCCTCATTCTGCTACCCCAAGACCTTCCTTTTTGTCCCATACGTCTATTAGACCTTTTCTTCAACTCAACAACTTGTTCTTGCCACCTACTTCTCCATATCTCATCATTTACAATATTATTATTATTCATCATGTTGTTTCTCAAACCCAATTCACTATCATATTTTTCACGAAGCATAGGATTTGACAAAGTTTCATAAGCTGCATTTAACCCAACAAAAATTTTAGTTGATTCCTCTTTCATGGAAGGATCATGACACACATCAGGATGATACTGCAGTGCCATTGATCTATAAGCTCTCTTTATTTCTTCCATTGTTGCGCTTTTCGGATTCACCGATAACATCTTGTAGAAATTTGATCCATTCTTGGTTTCTTCCACTAGCTTTGTTGCTCTACATGAAATTGTTGCAAAGTGGACATGAGAAGGTCTTATGTGTTTACTAGAGAGTTGTGGAAGGTGATGAAATTGCTTTGAATTTGAAATGCTTAGGCTTGAGGTTAAGGATGAAGCATTCATGTTGCTCTAATTATTTTTGTTACTTTATCTTTGGTCTATGAAAATCAATGAGCGTGGAAATGTAGATGGTTCACTCTACTTTAGTACTTAGATATATTTATATGCGTGACTTTGCTCTTAATTTAATTGAGTCGTGATCCCAGCTATATTAGTTTAATTTATATTAGCAGCCGGAATGGACTTTGGAATATTTTTTTAATTAATGGATGAAGGCAACTTCAACACAAAGTAGTCCAACATGTATCTTCCTAGGAAATAACCATTTCTTCCGTTCCCGGCCTAATCCAATGATTAAAGAGTAGTGATATTTTAACAACCATTTTGGTACAACCTTGAGACAATTTTGTTGTTCTCTCTTCTCATTAGTAAAAACAATAGAGAGAGAAAAAGGAAAAGAGAGAATAAAAACATAATGTGAGTATGAGAGAGAAAGTTATACAAAAGTTATACCAAAATGGTTGTACAAATATCAGTTGTCATGATTAAAATATCAAAGTTAAACGATTTACCGACCCAACGATTGAACTTAAGTATTCTATATGTGCCTTTTTAAGTGTCATTCTTTAAGTGGTTTTTTTGTTTCTTTTTATGTGTTAGACGTGTCTCGTAAATACAACTCAAATGATAGTTGTATATATATTTTATATGCAAACATGCGAGTTTAGATTCGGGTTTACTCACTTGTAACACTTTGTGTTTGTGAATTTGCCGCTAACCTCCTTATAACAAAAAATAAAAGTTAGACATGTTATCGATGAAACCCGGATACTCTAAAATGGAGACGTATCTATATTGGATACCGATACTCCGTGGATACTCGCGGATACGTACATAAATTTTTATAAGATATTCGACAGATGCACACAAATACTTATAAGATACTTCACAGAGATGTATCGTAGAAAAAAAAATGAAGGGTAAAAAAGTGAGATTGTGTTGTGAAAATTTAATGGAGATGTATATGATTCAATTCAAGATATGAATTACTATATATTTTTTAGATTAACCAATTAAAAATTATGTTTTTGGTGGATGAAAGTAAAGAAAGATATATATATATATATATAGAGAGAGAGAGAGAGAGAGATTCAATCAATCAATATTAAACAAATTTTATTTTGAGTTTTTTATTGATGCATTTGTTGATATCCTAACATATGAATATGAATGAAAATAGAATATGATTTATACGAAAACTTTACATTTTTTATTTTGATACACATGTATTATTTTTTGTAAATTGTGGCTTTTATAATTATATAGTATTGAAGAGTAATCAATGCTTTTTTTTCATGTATTTTACATGCATATAGATTTTAGTATAAATATTTTTTAACGTATCTTAGTCATATTGTATCCTAAATTTTAAAAATTTCACGTATCCGCGTATCCGTATCATACCCGGACTTGTACTACGTATTCGGACTTCATAGTGTGTTATACAAACACGTCTTATATCTATTGTGCGAGTCAGAAGTTCGACATTGAATTGATAAATGCAAGTTGAACAACATCTAAGTAAGATGACATATACGTAATGTCTTAAAGTTTTGGGTAAATATGTAATGTCAAATTCTCTCTGTGTTGTTACTCTTGGATCAATGTGATGAACTCTTGAGCTCTGCTCATGATCCAACATTTATGTCAATAAATATGATTAACCTAAAGGTGACTGGATCTTTGTATCGAAAGTCTTTCTGACAATGGTGGTCAAGTTGTGTGTCGTGTTCATGGATTGCTAAGGAAGGTGCAAGTGTATATGTGGATGAAAAAACTTCTGCTTGAGAGAGAGAGAGAGAGATGAAAAAACTTCTGCTTGAGAGAGAGAGAGAGAGAGAGATATGAATGATTGAACTCACATTTAATGGAGAGATTGTTGTGTGCCATGTGTGAGTTAGTAGTCTCAAATTAAATGAAAAAGTGCAAATTGAGCAACACATAAGTAACAAGACCCATATGTTTTGGTTGAAGATGTTGTGTAAAAAAAAATTATGTGGTTTTTAGAGAAATGCGATGAAATAATCAATTTTGGCTTGTGTAAAATACAAATCAAGGATGTGTTGATGGAATCAAGATTACCCAAGACGTTTAAATAGCACACAAACATTGGTAGACATTGATGTATGACGCGATGTAAGATTATGTGGTTATGTCGATGGTTGAAGAACTCTTATGTTTTGAAACTCTTGAAAATCACGTATTGAATCCCATAACGCACTGAAAGAAGCCTATCGTGCATTCGCATAATTTTTGGACGCAATGTATCCTACTTTTGCTCATGACACTTCTTTCTCTAGGCGCAACACACTGAAATATATCTTTGTGGTGTGGAATGTTTGTCACCAAGCAGACACAGTTTTTTCTCCTCTAACCTTCTATCAATACATAATCTAACAAATTACATTAGAAATATACTGCAAAGAGCAAATCAAATGTCTTCCCCAAATTAAGATAACATATATATCCAATTGAATAAGTATAGTTAAGACTATTTTATACATGAAAGAATCGATGACTAAATAAACCTATAGATCAAAGAAAATAGCAACATGTTAATCACAAATCAGAGCAAGAAACTAATCACTAATTAATAATTAGCTCCGATCTTTCATGCTTTGAGTCCTCATTCTGCTACCCCAAGACCTTCCTTTTTGTCCCATACGTCTATTAGACCTTTTCTTCAACTCAACAACTTGTTCTTGCCACCTACTTCTCCATATCTCATCATTTACAATATTATTATTATTCATCATGTTGTTTCTCAAACCCAATTCACTATCATATTGTTCACGAAGCATAGGATTTGACAAAGTTTCATAAGCTGCATTTAACCCAACAAAAATTTTAGTTGATTCCTCTTTCATGGAAGGATCATGACACACATCAGGATGATACTGAAGTGCCATTGATCTATAGGCTCTCTTTATTTCTTCCATTGTTGCGCTTTTCGGATTCACCGATAACATCTTGTAGAAATTTGATCCATTCTTGGTTTCTTCCACTAGCTTTGTTGCTCTACATGAAATTGTTGCAAAGTGCACGTGACAAGGTCTTTGCTGTTTAATAGAGAGTTGTGGAAGGTGATGAAATTGCTTTGAATTTGAAATGCTTAGGCTTGAGGTTAAGGATGAAGCATTCATATTGCTCTAATTATTTTTGTTACTTTATCTTTGGTCTATGAAAATCAATGAGCTGTCGTTCACTCTACTTTAGTACTTGGACATATTTATATGCGTGACTTTGCTCTTAATTTAATTGAGTCGTGATACCAGCTATTTTTATTTTTATTTATCTTAGCAGCCGGAATGGACTTTGGAATTTTTTTATCAACAAAAAAAGGAAAGGATGACGAAAAAATCTCAAAGAAAGTGAAAGTTTTACATTATGTGATGAATTATTCAAAGTTGACGCATTCTGTGTACAACATATTCATTGTATCATGATATTTAATTAGAATGGAGATCAAACGGTTTAATTTGTTGCCCTCGTTTTTTATGTTTTTTTTCCTAACGTGATTTGAAAATATATCTTGAATTTTCATCCAACATAAAACATTAAGGTCTAAGCTAGCAAGTGTGCATCTATACTTTGAACAAAAATATTCACTTGTTACTATTCAAACAAATTTTAAACATAAGGTTGTTTTTGTAAATTTAAGAAACAATTTTTACTAAATTGTTTCTTAAATTCCGTGGGTGGCGTAGCTACAGAGATTAATGCAGTCAATTATGTCTCTCCTAGAAGTTGGTTAGCTACTTCTCATTTTGTTCTAGGATTCTTCCTATTCGTAGGTCATTTATGGCACGCG
>Ga0228710_1009709_pt1 | contig 13209 bp, 6 predicted proteins | sample MedpolnodulmetaG_FD_177995 | JGI IMG/M metagenome (GOLD analysis project Ga0228710, IMG submission 177995) | Root nodule microbial communities from Medicago polymorpha collected in Santa Monica, California, United States - pink nodules | ecosystem: Host-associated > Plants > Roots > Nodule...
TGATAAAAAACAAATGAGTCATAATCAATTATGATTGGTTGATATTATTAAGATTAAGATATGAAATAAAACATTAAATGCACCTTTCAACATAAGGTTGCCACATGTACTATCAAAATAAAATAGGGGAAATGTTTATAATAGAGATTGTAAACTTATTAAGTAGTATGGAGTTGCACATTATATTTGTGTTTAATGTTATCTATGTTTATATTATTATCCATAAATTGATCGGAATCCAATGACTATTAACCATAGCCATGATAGTAGAACTAGTATATAGTGTTCAGTTATTGTTTAGCATAGACATATTTTAAAGATAATTGTGTACTCAATTTGTCGTTCTTAAATCTTCAATGGTCATGGGCTCACTTAAGACAATTGGGAGTAATGACAGCTGAAGAGAGTTAGGGACCAAGATATTGGTCTAACTATTTTGGTCAAATGTTTTAAATTTAATTAATTAGTTAACACTGTATTATTTGGAACGGTTTGGTGCAAGCTTGTCATCAACATTCATTCTTGTAATACCCTGGCTTGTTGCATCCATAGCACATAAATTGACTCTTATCAGCATTGGATCCATCTCTTGTGAAGGGAAATCACTTCTTGAGTTGATCTTTCCTTCTCAACACTCTCTTAATCTTCTTTGAAATGAGACTTATCTCATCCTCATCATCTTCTTCACAAGTTGTTGATCTTCAGGATTCTTCATGAGTTCAAATTCATCTGCTATCACTTTATGAACTTCAGAAGTCTTGAAAGCAATCATCTTGCCTTTCATGATTGGTTTGTCTTCAATGAACAGAAATTCATGAGCTCTCAGTGTTCCAATCAGTTCATCAATTTCCATAACTTTGAGATCTTTGGATTGAGTTATGGCAGTAACAATAGGTCTCCAAAAACTAGAAAGACTTTTGGAGGAGGGCAAATGTATCTTTTCCTTTTTGGCTGGCTTCCTAAGGTTCTTAATTTGATTATATTTTGATCAGAAAATTGCAGCAGTTTGTTTTGTTATTTCCCATATTTCAACTTCAAAAAGGGGTGATAATCACAAGATTTGAAGCTTGTATCAACTTGAAAGCAAACTAGTGCAAAATAGACGGTGCAACAACAAACTTTACCTGAGCGTATTTTTTTGGTAGTGGCCAAGGTTTGAACCCCGGACCTTGCATATTTTATGCATTGTCTCAACCAACTGAGCTAATCTCACGAGGACACCTGAGCGTATTTATCAACATAGTTGTACCCAGAAAAAAATTCCTTCAATTTTATTTTGAACTTGGCAGTTGGCACCATTTAGTCTCTTTATAACATAAAAATACTATTTCTACTATTGATTTTTTTTTTTCAATTACATTCAAACTCCTCTCTAGGTGCAACTCCTTCAGCATCCCAACCTCTTCCATTCTCCCTCACTTCAAACTGCCACAGTCAAAAAAACCTTAACACACTTCTAGGAGTTCCTAAGAAAATTAGGTGTATGTTTGGATTGGCAGTTAGCTTGGCAAAACCACAGCATCGTGATATTGAAGCTCCAAAAGGTAGCTTTTGCCACGGTGACTGACCAAGATTTTGACAATCTCACTACGAATACGAACATGCACTAAGACTAAGACTGATATATCTAAGTGGAGAAGATAGAGAATAATAGCACTTTCATAGTTACCTGTGCTTTTCTTTAACTATATAAAAAATCAGCATAAACCATTCATAACACAAGGTCTCTGATTAAAATTTGATGAAAAAAATAGGGTGCGCAAAACAACAAAATATTAGGAAAGCTCATTTCATTAGTTACTGTGACCTAAAACTTTGTACATTGGTTCTCACTGAGCCAGCCTACCTCCAAAGCAAGAAGAAATATCTGACAGACATGGAAGTAACTCCTTTGGACTCACAAATCAAAGAATGAACAATTTCCCACAATAGAATCTTAAAGATGGATAGTTGTCAAATTATCACCTCGATTTGGTCACAAATTTCTATTATGAGCAAGGCTAGATGATGATTTTGGTTCATAACCTCTCTCATCATGATCAGCATTGAAAAGAAGATTACTCCAATTTGTTGTTGATCTATGAACATTCACAATCCTCGTAGGAACCCTGTCACTATCTTCCCCACCAGATGCATCATACCCATCACTAGTTGACCTCGACAACGGAAATTCCTTCAGAGTCGCGGGACCAGCAACAGAAAGACCTGCAGCAACCCGTCTTGTGGATTCGCCTTCCGCTGGAGGCACACAAAAGGGGTGGATATCAGGCGAATCTAAACTGCTTTCTGGAGAAGATGCAACAATGCCGCCCGAGCTTGACACAACTTGACTTGTCCGTGCTTCAAGCTGGAGAGAGGCTAAACTAGACATTCCGTTGAAGCCTTTGTCGATATTTCCGGAAGAATAGTTTGTCAAGGCTTCCATAGGTAAGTCAGCAGGCAAGCGAATCCGTTTACCTGGCCTCCTAGGGGCCATTCGTCGTCCACTGCTTCCAGAGTTATGATCAGCTTCTAGCCTGAATGGCTCGTTGTTGTGTCTCACTACAGGCTGCAGAATTTTTGATTTTTTTCTTGCTTCTGCAGCGGCTCTTGAAACCTCTTCTGCATTTAACCGTGCCAATGTCCAAGGACTAATTTTGACTGCTCCCGTATTCTTTTTCTTAACTGGTTCTTCTCTTATAGTCTTCTTTCCGAGCGAACTTACGGAAGCTGTTTCTGGCGGCACTACATCAAACTGCAATATGCAAACCATCACATACAATCAGGAAAGATAAGATATATTTCTGAAGTTGCTACTTAATACGCCATAGTATTCTCAGTAAATGTTTCTCATAAATCATCGAAGGAATTTTGCTTGCTTTCTTGATAACGATTATTCGTCAAATGGTATTTCAGATTTTCAGTAAGATGCCGTACTTCAAAATAAAGAAATAAAATATTAACAAATGAAACAGGATTGAATTGATAAAAAGTTACCTGATCATCCACGAACATGCGTGGAGGTGTGCACCATTGACCGCGACGGAAAGTAGAAAAGGAGCTTGCACTGCTTAATCCAGTAATTGAGCTAACAGGCGACATTTGGGGACTCTGCTGACCTCCAACTCCTTGCTGATCCTGCTCCCTCAAAGCTATGATGTAATCATATGTGCTGATTCCCTGAGGTACTCCACAATAACCATAATATTTAGCACTACAATCCTATGAAGCACTAACATAGACTCGGGCACCATACACAACACTAACATGGACACATAAACGTTGATAGTAATGTAAGAAAATAGGTGTGATGGATGTAACCACATATGCCGGTGTGCAACACCGACACGTGTCAGACACCTGACACATCTTCAATCTGGAGTGTAGGTGCAACCATCGTCATGGTTTTATTACAAAAATAAGAAATCATAATTTTCCTCCAGGGAAAAATATAGAGGCCATTGGTAGGAAAAAGGGTAAATGTTCATAATATATAAGCATCATATTATTTCCCATATGAATGTCAATTTCCTTTAACTTTTTGAAATGTCAAATAGAGATTAGAGAGAAGAACAGGTAATTAAAATAACTCCTTCTCCTGTATGAATGATTGTTTGAGAATATACAAATGAAAAGAAGTATGGAAGTACATTTTCTAGTATTGAACAGCTGTGAAAGCTTACCTTTTTAATGAGAAGAATATGAAAGAAAAAAAGCTGAACAAGGGGTAAGGTAGCAATCATAGCCAAAATCGTGCATACTGCCTGTAAAAAGAAAGGAATATGTGCATGAAGTTAAAGAATGATGAAACAAATAAGATAAGAATGAATATTGAGTGTTAAAATGAACAAAAGCAGTACAAAAAACACATGATATACACAGAATTTCAGCAGCATGCTCACCACCACGATAACAAAAGGAACCAGAGAGAAACTGCTGCCCAACTTGGAGGATACGTCGACCGAAAATTCCTTCCTCTTGAGAAAACAGCAGATAAGCACAGCTATCCCAGTCAACCATTGAAGAATAAGCTGCAATCTCAACCCCAATGTGCACAAACCATGTACATACCTGTCAATAGTTAATCAAATGAAATTGACTAGGAAATTTAAAATGCCTACTATTAGGGTTTCTTTAGGTTTTAACATGTTGCTTCAAACAAGTAGTAAGCTGGGCTTAGGAAGGTTCAACATTTGACACTCAATAAAGAGAAATGTTCAAGTACTGGTCAAGGAAACTAGAGCAAACACAAAATTTGTTATACTCTGCCAAACGTCAAACACTGCTTGGTTTACCTTTCCTCATGTTTAGGTTCATTTTGCAAACTATTTAAATATCCTGAGAACCTCTTTTGGTCACCATTTTAACTTAGAAGTTTATGAGTAATTCTACTTAGGTGGTATGGGTAGTTTTGTTCGATAGAAGGTTGTTTATTCATCTCTCTCTTCTATGTATTGAGGGGTATTAAGTTAGCCGGGGCACCTCAGTCAAAGAGGTATTGTCATTTGTAGCAGAAATAATATTATCTCTGTGATACATTCTAACAAACTCCACTATGCCACCTCAGCAGAATATACTGACAAATTGAAAGGAAAAATACTAACCAATAATGGCTCTCAAGAAATTAAAATAGATTGAGAAGTAAACCAAAACATGAGGAAAGTTAAATTGACTATGCTATAGCTGCAACATATAAATGTTGTCGCAATGCCACATTTTTTCAAAGTATAAAACCACTACTTACTAAAGATCTTGTTTCCTATTCAAATTACAGTGTGATGGAGGACAAAAGTAACTAGAAAAGAATGCGAGAATGGTATTTTGAAAAATTAGGTACCCACAATGCTGGTGATCTAGAGATGGTAGGATTTGATTTGTATACGGTTGAGCTTATACAATGATATTGCTAGGGTTGAATGTGGAAATGATAAGGAATGCATAGGTGGACAATTTTTCTTACCAAGAGAAGAGCAGAAACCATAAGGGTGAAAAAATTCCGATAGTTCTTTTTCCCAATACAGTTATTAAGCCACTGCATAATCCAAGTAAATCGTTCAGGATATATGATATATCAACCGATAAGTAATGAAAAGACAAATCAAATTGTCATACTCTGCAATGATGATCAAAGCGATCAACACACTTGTCACAAACTCTACAGTGCTTGCTGTACTTGAAGACCTGCATCAACATCATTCTCAATGATACTTCCTTCTTATATCATCAATATTGCAAGAAATAAATGTTCAAGCATTCATCTAATACCAGAATAAAATCATTTCAAGATAACCCCAATTTTTTAACATAGTTCGTAATATCATGAAGTATTAGATCATGGAATGCACAAACCTCAACTTCACACAAACTACAGTAGAACATGCCATCTTCACTTGCTTGTAGATCAGAAGAGTGCTCATGCGAACTAGAGCAGCTGCATATATAAGCACAAGGAGAGAAAAGCCATAGAAAACAGGATGGTGAAGGCGGTGATGCACTCTTCTTCTCTATTGAAATAGAAGCATCTTTTAAACTTGCTTCAGTTCCAAATGCTTCCTTATCCATAGATTTCGGTCCAATTGTTGAAGCATTTCCATCATTCACGGATGAATTTGATCCCCCTCCTAGTTTAGAATCTTTAAATCCACTAAGCTTTTTGCTGTCTGGAATTTTAAGATACTTTTTGGACTTAAAAACCCCTGGATCTGCTGGATCAGCTGCTGCACACCATATGTACAGTCCAAAGACACAAGTAATCTGGAAAGAGGTGACACATCACTAAACATGAATCACAATAATGGCTTTCATACATGTATATAACAAGCACATTTAAAACCAGACAAAAAATATTGATCTGCATAGACCAGCACTGCCAATCATTGATCGCCAAAAATAGAGATTTGTTCAAATTAAGCTATCCTATAGCACTGTTATAGCTAGTATTGATAACAATTTCTACTAAATACTGTATCGCGAAACAATAGCTATTTGTTCAAATATCACAACGCTACAGTGCTGCTATATCCTCAATGAAACGAGGCTATTTGACAACACTGGCGATAGCAGCCATAAAGAGTCTACATAAAGTAGGTGTAACCAAAAAAGAACAACCAGCAGGAAGAAATATATATTACTCCATAGATCTAATTCTGCATAGTTCTAAAGCCACAATGAAATGAACAAAACATCACCAACCTAAGATCTACATAATCAAATATATTATAATATACTACTGCATAGTTCTAATTCTGTACTTTTTGTAAAATCTTGAAACTGAAAAGGTCAACACAATGCTAATGATTTAGTGACAGTTGGAGTAATAGCCAGCATATGGCACTTTTTTTGCCAACAAGGATGCACAATTAGAATTCATACATAACTGGCTCTACCATCGAAGACGCAAGGAAGCCAACCTAGTATTGAATTGTCACCTGTACTCGAAAACTAAATGGTACTGCATTTGAGCATAATCACGAAGCCATTGCAAAATTTGATGCTACCATCTCAAAGTAACCAAATTCAAGGCAAGGTATCCTGGTTCAAACATTAGGCTCACTTTACATGTATTGATGATTCAATATCCCTCGAAACTGGATGGATGTCACCAGAATTATCAAGACAGTCAAAAAGGAATATGGTAAGGGCAATCCTGTGTTACTTTAGGTTGTGTTTACTTTGTAACAAATCTTCATTTTGTACTTTGTATGTGAGTGTCTGGAATGACATTTGGTTATGGATTCCCATTTTAGATTGTAATAGAGAGATGGAAGCTCACTAGCAAGAATGCATTTTCGGAAAACAACGTTTTGATATTTTCAAAAATGTTCATTTATCTAATTAGAAGTAAACATGCCCTTAGATGTTAAAAACTCAAACTAGTTTGAATTTGGAATCAGAACTTGCTTCATTTATCTAATTTCCATTTATTGTTCATTTATGAGAGAAATAGACTCAAAATTAGTATGACCCATTAGTGGAGTCCGCGTATTAAAATGGGTTCCATTTATCCGTTACATGTGTCTATCTCTCTCATAAATAAACCACGAATGAAGGCTAGATCAATTAAGCAAATCCGGACTCTGAATTTTCAGAATTTCTAACACAAGTACAGTTTAAAAAGTCTTGGTATCAAGTTTCAGTTTCACATAGCTACAACTCAAAAAAAAGGTTGAAAAAAGGGCATAACAGGCAAAAAAACCATGTCACTTCGATGCCTTCATCAGATATATAGACAGTTCCAAAACACAATTGATTGAACAATTCAACAAACTAATCCAGATTGAAGACAAAGCTTAGAAACAAAAAAAAAAAACCAAAATCATGAATCAAAAAGCAACAATCACAGATCTCATTACCAAAAACAAGATAAAGGTAACAGATTGATTGATTTACCAAAGGTGTGTAGAGTCCAGTAACAATATACTGATAAATCTTCTTCCCAACAAAAGGAGCAAAGAACACATAGAAAGCAAAACCAAGAGCCAAAAAAACAGCAATAGCCACCACCTTCAAACAAACATAAAAAAAACAACAATTGTCATAATTACAAAACAACCCAACAAATCAAAAAATTGATAAAAATGAAAACTTTACACTCTCACCTGAAGAGGGTGATAAGGTAACTGCCATCCATTCTTCCTCATCTTTCAGAATGAAAATGCAAACACCAAAGGGTAGCACAAAAAAAAAATACTAAAAACAGACAGAAATGTAGACAACTGTAGCTGATGGAAAACAACAAAAGTTGTTTGTTTACTTCCTTTGATGAAGAATTTACCCTTGAAAGAAAAATGTGAAAAATCAGTGATGTTTACTTTAGGGACCAAGAAAAGAACTTGACTTGCAATGACATGTTGACAGAAAGAGATGTAACAGAGAGAGAGAGAGAGAGAGAGAGAGAGAGAGTGAGAGAGAGAGTGAAGAAATATTTGTCTGGTTCACTCAAAGACAAACATTGCTAAGGTAATGGAAGGTGTAAAGATAAATGATGAACTTTATTTTATTTTTCTTGTTTTTGTTTTTGTTTTTGTTAATTGCAAAGCATTTTACTTTTTAGTAATGAATTTAGATCTATGTTGTGGTGATGAATGATGATGTTGTGGGGTTATGAGCATGTCTAATTTTATTTTTTTTACTTTCTTTTTTGAGTTTTTTCATTCATGTGTTTGTGAAAGATTTTTGCTTAAAATGGGTTAATATGGTGAACTTTATTTATTGTTCAAAACTCAAAATTAACTATCAGTAAGAATTGCTTGTTCAAAAAAATAACTACTAGTAAAAATTGAATTTTTTATTTTTAAATTAATTATTCATTTTGAATCTATTAGTTTAAATACAATTTTACTATTTTACTGGGTTTGATTCATGATTTCAATCATGTTATTTTCAAATCTAAAAAATTTTGGAAATTTTTCTAAGAACTAAATTTTAAATCTATTTTTCTTATAATTCAAATTAAATAATAAATTGACAAATTATTGAGCCATATGGAATACACTAATTTGAGTAAAACATAATTCAAATCTTTTTTTAAAGGAGAATTCAAATCTTTTAAGGAGAATATTAACCAATGTCTCAGAGGTATTGGTTAAACAAACAAAATAAATAAGTTTATATAAAAAGGTAGGTAATTAATATTTCATTAAAAGTAAAAATGTTCAAAAGCAAAAAAATTATTTAAAAGTTCTCTAACTAGTGTATTTGGGACATTAGTTAACAAAACCCTTTACATAGTCTTGTATTTGTGGCTTGTGGATTAGAAAAGTGGTTGAAAGTGTGGTACTAATAAGGCTAAACTACACTTTTTGACCCCTAAGTTTCAAATTGTTGCAATTTTGGCCCCCTATTAAAAAAATGGTAAAAGTGACCCCTCATGTTTAGGGAAATATGCTCTTTTGACCCCCCAACATAAGGGAAATATGTTTTTTTGACCCCTTATCTTTACAAAAAGTTGCGATTATGGCCCCTTTTTTGGGACACGTGGCGTGTTCTCAGCAATTTTGGGACGAAAGGGGCCAAAATTGCAATTTTTTTATAGGGGCCAAAATCGCAACATTTTGAAACTTGGGGGGAAAAATGTGCAATTTAGCCTACTAATAAAGATGGTTAATCATACTTTGGATAGAGATTAGTCATAGATTTTTTTTAAAGGAAAGATTGGTCATTGACAAAAATCTATGGATATCAAATTATCTATATTTGAAGAAAAAAAATTCTTTGGATATCTTGCATAAATATCAAAGTTCTCTTATTTGTGGTGTGGTGCTACAAGCGTTACCTTTTTCCATGGGGAAAATCATGTGTCACAAGCCACTGCATAGGACAGTTGTTTGGTTCTGCTTTTTGTTAATTGCCAACAACCCTTTAAAAGCTTGCTCAGGAAAAACTCTTTTCTCTCTCTTCCTTGAATGAATGTCCATGAAATGAATTATGTGAGAGGGAACATAATCAAATCAAAGCACCAAATGAAATGACCAACCCACTCAGTATTTTTTACTGATATTTGACTCTCATTGTCTTAACTTTATTTTGTAGTATGATTCTTTTTGTTTCAATTGTGGAATAAATACTTGAAAGTTACTGTCTTGGAGTTTTGCTCATACAAAATGAGGTAACTTTGTCTAGTTTAAATAAGATCAATCTTAAATTACTATCGTAAGTACATTTTTATTTGTTTGACTGGTGAAGTTTTCTACAAAACAGAATATTTTTAATGATTTTTTTTGTATAGAATACTATATTGTAAATTTTATTTTTACTTTATGAAAGAAGATAGGGTGAATATCATCTATAATATAGAGTTTCTATCCAAAAAAGATAAATGCATTGCATACTAGTATATCTATGATGTATAATAGTCTACTATAATAGTAGAGACTAGAGAGTAAAACTTCAAACAAATTTCAAAAAGAGGGTGGGGTAAATTTCAATCAATGAACCTGGTGATGGCTACAACCTACATGCAACAACTGTCCTCAATTTCTCACTGGTTACTAAATAGGAGTTACTCAAAATTGTAAATTTGTGGAGCTTGACCTTCCAACTTTTTCTCAAGCGGCAAAAGATGAATAATATTACCAAAATCTAAGTTAAGAGATTTGGATTATATGTTACGCAGTTTTATGTAATGGTCGATTTCCATCGTAAAAAAGTGATTTAAATATTTAAATTTATTTGACTAACTAATTTTCACATGTTTGATCTTAGCCACTCGTATTCGATTAGACGGCTCACATACCTTACAACATCCTGTTATGACAACATGAAATTTGTTTCCTTAAACCAAGATGTTTCTAAAAAAATTACAAACAAGTACTGGTTCAAAAGGAAGGAAAAAAACACACACACACATTACCAATGGAAAATGTGTCAAAATATAAGAGCACCTAAAGGTCAACACTTATACCTACACCAAATTTACATACACAGTTCAATTTGGAATATCACTAATATTTGCATAAAAAAGATTGTCTGGTGCACTAAAACTTCCACATACACATAATATGGGAAGGAATCTCACCATTTAGTGCATTGTATGTAGTCTTACCATGTTTTTATATAAGAGGTGGTTTCCAAGACTTGAACTCATAATATTTATTAATATCTGCATAAGAATTATAAAGAAAATAAAAAATAAATGAAAATTGCATTAGATATTCCCTTTTATTCATGATTGCATAATATATTTCCAGTTTCCACCAATAAAACTTGGAAATTAAGCATGGATATAGTGTGTTTGGTTCAACTTTTAATAGAATTGATTCTAACCGAATTGATTCTAACCGAATTGATTTTGAGAGAATTGATTTTGAGAGAATTGATTTATGTTTGGATACAATAATGTAGAATTGATTAAAAGGAATTAATGTTGTTTGGATAGTTTTGATCAAAATTGCTTTTGAATGTATAATTACTAAAATGGACATAGTTGAATGTATATGCAGACCAATACTAAATGCAAATATATTATTTAATTTAAATAAATAAATTTTTCTATATATTAATTTTAAAATAATAAATATGATCATTAAACTAAATTTTTTTGAAAAAATATTTGTTTTATGTATTTTATATTTTTTGATAAAAATATATTTAAGTTAAATAATAATAGAGTTGGTTGCTAAAAATGATAAAATATAGCGCAAAAGAAAAAATACAGTAAATCTGGACGGAAAAATTGTAAAAAAAAATCCAAAATTTGGTAACTCATGACCATGAATATTTTCTGAGGATAATTTGGTTCGTTATATTTTTTGATTAAATTTGGTTCATCAAATTAAATACAAACCAAAATGAAGGAGAATTGATAAAGGACAATACAGGAAAATAATGGGTTGTAATAATTAAAATATAAAATTTAATGGAGAATTGATTCTAGTAAACTCAAAAGTTAGGAATTGTAGCTTCAACCAGAATTGCTTTTGAAGATGAGAATTGATTTTGAGAAGTTGAACCAAAAATGTTGGAATTGCTAGTTTTCACTTTTGAAGCTACCAGATTTGTTTTTGAAGGATGTAGAAGCTGAAACAAACAGACTCACAATAGCTGAAAATTTGAAAATGAGTAGATGGTTGAGCTTAGAATGATCAAATAAATGTTTTTTACTATAGTGGTCTGGTTAACATCAAGCCATTAGATCAAGTATACTAATGATATTATCATGATCCACATCCACTCACTATATATCACACACATTTTCTTTCTCTCAATATCTCCTCAAAAGTGGATGGGGAGGCAATGCACAAATTCAATCTGAGTGTAGAATAGAAAATGATATATATATTGAGGGGCAAGGTTATTTGGCATTCTGCTATTCCTCCCTCAAAGTCTCTATTAATATGGAGAAGCTTGCACAACAAGTCACCAACAAACATTTGTTCCTCCATTGCAGCTATGATAACAATATTTGGCAATGGTTTGGCTCCCTTCTAAATACTCCTTGTAGTTTTTCCTCAATCTCTGAAGCACTGGATTTATGCAAGAAAAATTGGCCTCATAAGTGTAAGATGGTAATTTTCGCTGATGTCATCAACTGTTTCAACATTATTTGGTTTTGTAGAAATCAAGTCAGGTTTGTTGATAACAAGATCAATCATAGATCAATAATCAACCTTATCATCACAAATAATGCTCTATGTGGTAATCATTCTAAGTTGCTTGGAAATTCTTCCATTAAAGATTTTGTTATCTTAAAAGCTTTCTCAATTCAAATCACTTATAGGAATGCTCCTAAAATTAAACAAGTTATTTGGAAACCCCCTATTTTCAATTGGGTTAAATGTAATATTGATGGTGCCTCTAATGGTAATGTGTTGGGTTGCACTGAATTTTTAATTAGATAGATTAGATTCGACCTATTTGGATTTGATTTATCACGATGTATTTCTGTTTGAGTTGTGTTTGAGTCATGTTTAATCTCCCCGCTCTATTTTTATTTAATATAATTTTCATTATGTTACCCTTAATGAATTTAAGTATAACTGTATGGTATTTCTTTTTTTGGTAACTAGAGTATGGTTAGAATTTAGAAGGAAAGGAATATCATACCTGCAACAGAACGAAAAGATGAGACATATAAAGTTAAAGATTGAACTTGGAAGCAAGCAAAAAAGCATAGGTTGACCGACATATATAAGTGAAATTATCAATGTTTTAGTCATCACAATGAATAATAATCCTTGATTAACGCAAGATCTCAACCAGTTATGGATTGTCTTATCCATTTGGTTTCATTCTATTATAAAGTGCGTGCATTCCAAAACTTAGTAATAGTTTAATGTGATAAAATAATACTATAAGCTACCAATACAAAGTGTATAAGACAAGAAAAGCACATTTGATTCGTGACTTATTCTTTCCATTGCATTGACTACTGATTTGTAAGCTTTTCTAAATCATGTGATGGATATTGGATGCCCGTGACTCTTATAAATACATGTTTCCATGAATTATTATTACCCTATGGTTGGGTGATTCATCCTCATCAGTGGTTTGGTTATTGAATGTCAAAGGGCATATGCAGCTATTTCTCATGTGGATTTCACATAGAGTTGGAAATATTCTGAGTTGGTTCAGCTCTCAAATTTGGTTCTAGTTTTTTTTTTTTTTAAAAAAAAAACTAGGTAAATTTGAGCTGAACAAAGTTTGGTTCTAATTAATATGAGCTTTTCTTTTAGTTTTAACTCGACTCAATTCAAATTTACAAGCAATTCGATTGATTTTGTTGGTTTAAGA
>Ga0228710_1009713_pt1 | contig 13205 bp, 5 predicted proteins | sample MedpolnodulmetaG_FD_177995 | JGI IMG/M metagenome (GOLD analysis project Ga0228710, IMG submission 177995) | Root nodule microbial communities from Medicago polymorpha collected in Santa Monica, California, United States - pink nodules | ecosystem: Host-associated > Plants > Roots > Nodule...
CTTTCTACAACCAAATTTATAGCCAAGAGGAGCATCTCTTAGCCATTCAAAGACCCTTTTTTCCTAGCCTCAAGACTAATATTTCTCTTCTTTCTTTGACTTTCAATGATTCCAAAAACCATGTTAAGTCTACTCTTTTGAACCTTCCTGAAGAATATAATTCTGAGCACAAATATTGGTCAGAAATTATGGGACCATGCAATGGCATATACTTCCTTCAAGGAAATCCTAATGTCATAATGAACCCTTCTCTAAGACAGTTCAAGTCTTTACCTGAATCCCATTTGACAGATTCAAATGGTATTTATTCTCTTACTGATTATGCTAGTTTTGGTTTTGATCCCAAAACTAATGACTATAAAGTTGTTATGCTCAAAGATATTTGGTTAAAGGAAACAGATGAAAGACAAAAAGGGTTTTGGGCAGCTGAGTTATACAGTCTTAATTCTAACTCTTGGAGAAAACTTGATGCTAAAGCTCTTCCTCTTCCCATTGAAATTTGTGGTTCATCTTTATCTAGGGTTTATACTTATGTGAACAATTGTTGTCACTGGTGGAGCTTTGTTAACAATGAATCTGCAGGTATAAAAGAAGATTTTGTTTTGTCATTTGACATGGTCAATGAAGTGTTCAGAAAAATCAAAGTACCAAAAATATGTGAGTCTTCAAAAGAAACTTTTGCAACATTAGCACCTTTTGAGAAATCTAGTACAATTGGTGTCATTGTTTACCCTATAAGAGGAAATGTGAAACACTTTGATGTTTGGGTGATGAGAGATTATTGGGATGAAGGGTCTTGGATTAAGCAATACAGTGTTGGGCCTATAGAGCATGTGGTTGATAGGCTTATTGTGTTCAATGGGAGTAATCGTTTTCTTTGGAAATGCAATAATGATGAGTTGGTGTTGATTGAACATGAGTCACATAAAATAAGGGATCTAAGAGTCAAAGATTCTGACAAGTTTGATGATTCATTTAGAGCTGTTGTGCACAAGGAAAGCCTTGTTTTACTTCAAAGGGGGCATAACCATTTTTGAAATGGTCCACTCAAGGTGTATTTAATTTTTCTATTGTAATATACATTTTAAAATTTCTTGGTTAAATTGTATTTTTGGTCTCTTAACTATTTATGTAGTATCACTTTGCTCCTTTAATTAAAATTCGATTTATTTTAATCTCTTAACTTCTCTCCGTTACACATTTTAGTCATTTCCGTTAGTTTTAATTCAAAAACGTTATGTTTTCTTCATTTTCTTCTGGAATTCTTGTTGTTGAAGGTTGATGAAGATGAAAAAGAGGAGAAGAAGGTAAAGAAAACCTAACGTTTTTGAATTAAAATTAACGGAAAGGACCAATATGTGTAACAGAGAGAAATTAAAAGACCAAAATAAATCGAATTTTAATTAAGGGACCAAAGTGATACTACCTAAATAGTTAAGGTACCAAAAATACAATTTAGCCAAATTTCTTCTCCATATTCTACAATTTGACACTACCAGTATATTTTTATTCTATGAATTAACTGTTAAATAAATTTTTTATTTGAAAAAGAACTATTTTTGTATCATAAAAACAGTGACAATTTTTCTTTTTAAAAAGTAAAGATTTCAATTTCCTATTCAATAAATGCACAGACTTTCATAAAACTTTATCATTTTGGGTGCTTAAAGAGTGCATCGAGGCCACTTGTTAACATATCTTAACTAGTTTAAATCTTTTTTAACGCCCGAGTTTACGTTTTTAGGTGGTGAAATCGTGTAAACTTGGAGGTAAACTTGTTTTTTGGTAAAATCAAAAAGTTGATCAAGTTTGACCGAGTTAACACGGCTTAAAATCGGTAAAATCGGGTAAACTCGTATGGGTTTGCGAGTTTACCGTTTAAAAATCAGTTTTTTTTGGGCCAATTTTCAATTTAAATCCAATTTATTTTTAAAGTTCATCCCAATATCATAGTGTTATGAACGCGAAACACTTCTTTTCTTCTTCTAAAAAACATACAACAAAGCTTCAAAAGGAACCGTACTTAGTAACTTGCTACTTAGAGTTTAGGCATTATTTTTCCTTTCCTTTATTCTTTAGAAGGATTGAACTTTTGAAGAAATTAACTTGTTTATTTTTTAAATAGTTTTATTAACAACTTTAGAAACTTTCTTTTTTGGATGACTTAGAGACTCAATAAACTTATGATTTTGTGCGTTAATTTTTATATTTTGATGTTAAGTTGAGCATAACGTTTTATTATGGTAGTTTGATATATTTTTCCTTTGTAATTAAATCATATTTTGCTCTATTGACATATTTATAATATTACATTAGCTTATATATATCATGCATATAATAAATTTTACATAATTTTAATTTTAGGTAAACTTGTACGAGTTCTTGAGTCGAGTATACGAGTCAAGTTTACCTAAGCAAAACAAGTTGAGGTAAACTCTCGAGTTGCAAAATTTTGGACTAACCCAAGCTATCTTATATACTCCATCCGTTAGTTTTTAATTGTCACATTTGAAAAAAATAAATAAATCATGTGTTACTATTTAGTTGTCATTGCATATGTTTAGTTGAGCTTCTAAACATTAAACATGAGATTTTAAGGGTCAAACGTTTTTTTTATGAGGGTTGTGTCAAACGTTGTTTGATCATGTTGCAAAGTTGTTGTTTGATTCTTTTCTAGAATTGAGTATACTAGAAGCAATAAATCCTTGCTTCTACGGTGAATAAAACCAGTGCTAGACATTGCTTGCCAATCAAGTTTGTTAATATCATCTATTGTCATTTATTTTATTTACTATCCTTCACGATTGTGTTGCATGACAATCAACTTTAGTAATTCCACTTTCAAAAGCCATCTTAATTCAAACTATCCAAATAATATAAGTTGATAAAAACCAATTTTATTTTAAATATATTCAAATACAAACTACTTTATATTCAAATCACTTTTTATCCAAATCAATTAAGATAAAATAAATTTTCGTCACTGCACAACTAAACACAGACATTATCAAAGTTAAATGCAACATTACTTATTAGTTTGTTAATAGTAATACCCATAGTGTAAGAAAAATACCCATAGTAATTTAAAGCATAGAGAAAATATATAATGAGCTAATAAATGATTAATAGTATTTTTTAAAAGATAAATAATTATTTCAAAATTTAAAAAAAAGTCATTGCTTCCTTTGGTATTTGTAAAGCCAAAAAAAATGACAAAATGTATTTCTTTTCATAAATTTAAATCATAGGAAAATACAAATTATCGTATCAAAATTATGAAATTTAACTTCAATTTACATTTGACATGTGTAAGTTAACTTTCAACTAATGCATCTGGATAAATGTCCAGGTCATGATGGTTTTAATCCTGATTTATGTCAACAATTTTGGAACTTGTGTAGTGATTATATTTTTAAGGAGTGTTGTGCTTGACTTGATACGGGTCAATTTCCCCTTCATTTGAACATGACGAACATTGCTCTTATTCCTAAAGGCAATTCTCAATATAGTATGAAAGATTGGCATCTGATTGCTCTTTGCAATGTTCTATACAAGCTCATCTCTAAAGCCTTAGCTAACATGCTGAAAGTAGTGCTCTCTCAGTGCATCACTTGAAACCATTAAGCTTTTGTTTCGGGTCGGTCCATTCTAGATAATGCTATGTGGTAGTGGTCGAGGTTATTCATTTCATGAAGACTAAAACAAGGGGAAATGATAGGTATGTTGCTTTGAAACTTGATATTCGTAAGGTCTATGACCACATGGATTGGGATTATTTGCGAGATGTCATGGTTAAGATGGGTTTTAATAATAGGTGGATTCACTGGATGATGAGCATGTGCATAGAGCCAATGATTATTCCTTCCTTGTGAATAATGAGAAGGTGGTACCTATTATCCCAGGGCGTGGCCTCCTACAAGGGGATCCATTTTCCCCTTATTTGTTCATCAATTGTGCGGAGGATTTGGCTTCTCTTATCAGGGATGCAGAGGAGAAAGGTGTTATATCTGGTACCAAAGTTTGTCAAGGAGTGCCCTCCTTCTCCCATCTTCTGTTCGCGGATGATTGCTTTCTCTATTTCAGAGCTGACAAGGGTCAAGCAAATGTTATGAAGAATGTTCTCTCTGTGTATGAATCAGTTTCTGGCCAGGCTATTAGTTTGCCTAAATCTGAGATTTATTGTAGTCGAAATGTACATGACCCACTTAAACATACTCTTACTGATATTCTTGGTGCTCAGATAGTTTTGGGAATTGGCAAATATTTAGGTTTACCGTCCATTGTAGGTAGGGATCAGAATGTTGCTTATATCAAAGATCGAGTTTGGCAGAAAATTAATTCTTGAAGCAGTAAATGTTTATCTAAGGCAGGACGTGAGCTTATGATTAGATCTGTCTTACAAGCTATTCCTTCGTATGTCATGAGTATTTTTCAGTTACCGGCTACGTTAATTAATACCATCGAAAAGATGATGAAATCCTTTTGGTGAGGTCATGGTAGAACTACTCAGTGCAGTATTAACAGGATGAGTTGGGAGAAAATGTTGATTCATAAGGTTCATGGAGGTATGGGGTTTAAGGACCTCTCCGCTTTCAACTTGGCTATGCTAGGTAAATAGGGCTGGAAGTTTCTCACAGAACATGATTCTCTTATCGCTCATATTTTTAAAGCACGATATTTTCCTTCCCATACATATCTCACGACACAACTCGGTTACAATCCTAGTTATTTGTGGCGTAGCATCCTTCAGGCCTGTTGCATTGTTCGTGGAGGTACTCATTATAGTATTAGTTATGGATCTTTTATTTCTATTTTAAATAATCATTGGTTGTCTAACGGGGAGTGTATTGATGGAAATATTTTAGGAGCTTACCTTGTTCAGAATGTTACCATCAATAATTTGGTGAATCTCTACATCAAAAACTGGAAGGAAGAGGTAGTTCGACATGTATTTAGTTCTAATATAGCTTCCAAGATTCCTAATACACCTTTTAATAATAAAATCCCAAATGACCATTTAATTTCGAAAGCAGAAAATAATGGTCGGTATTCTGTGCGTAGTGCTTATCGGCTTTGTGTCGACGAACTCATTGATTCTTCTCATCTTCGTTGTTCGTGGTCTTGGTCAAGAATTTGGCACCTTAAGGTTCCTCCTAAAGTTAAAAATTTAGTGTGGCGTGTGTGTAGAGGCTGCTTGCCAACTCGAGTTCATCTTCTTGACAAAGGAGTCCAATGTCGTACATAATGTGTTAGTTGTAACTCAAACCATGAGGATTTTGCTCACTTAATATTTTATTGTCCTTTTGCTTTCGAGGTTTGACACATGACAAGTATTTAGGGGCTATTCAACATGCTATTACTTTTGTTACTTCGGCACATGTAGCCATTTTTCTGATATTGGATAAGTTGTCCGTCGAGCAAAACCAACAGTTGAAAGCAACATTATGGAGCCTTTGGAAGCATCGGAATTTAAGAGTTTGTCACGATGTCGCGGAGGTGTGTGCCACAACTTTTGAGCGCGCAAAGAATTTGGTCAAAACTTGGCATCTCCCAAACGTCCCTAGCAAAGATGTTCACAAAAATCAATAGCAAGCGTAGCAGGCCATGGTGGGGAGCATTCTGCCACAACCATGGCTACAACTAGTAGTAAGGTACATGCGGCTCCTACTTGATGGCAGGGTCAATTGTCAGGTTGGTACAAGTGTAGCATTGATGTTGTGTTCTCCTCTGGTCTTAATCGAACTAGAAGTGGCATTTGTGTTTGGGATTCTAAAGGTATGTTTGTTTTTTAATAGGTACTAGTGCAGTTACCCGTTCTAAGCACCGGATTGCTCGTAACGACTCAATAATGACTTTTATATTTTGACATGTACAATACTAACATGTAGTTTGGTGAATAATAGTTAATATCAATTGTGAGATTTGTAACCTGTTTTTAAGCAGATGCTCTAAAGTATAAAATCAACTATAAAAAAAAAATACAATGTTTCAAGATATATGTAACATTTTTTTATTAAAATAAAAAAATATAATGTTCCAAGATATATGTAACATTTTTTATATAAAATATTAAACATCCAACATATGTTTTCGCCAAAATATATTAGGTTGTAGTCCAATTTATGCTTATATTTAAATGTATTTTTATAGGTTCAATATAAACGTTCTTTATTGATTGAGGAGGATAATGATAAATATTGAAAATTTCTTCTCACTATATCAAGTGTGAGAGAGAAAGAGATAGATAGAAGGGTATAATATATATATATAAGCAGAATATGTTGTGAGGTATGAGGTTGATGTTGGATGATTAAGTCTCTTTACGAGGGGGACAAATGAGGTCTAGTCAGGTCGATTGACATACACGATTAAATCGGTTTCTTCTGACATAGAGATAGCAGGATATCGGGAGGAGACCTAACTTCTTACTAAGGTTTTGAAAAGTTGGGTCCTTTCCAAAGTAATTATCTTCTTGGAGTAGTGACCATGTTAGTTGACAGGGACATGGAGTGGAATGTAATCCTCGTTCCCGCCTCATTATGTTGATATCTCAATGAGGAAGGCTGGATGAATATAGGTATGTCATTTAGAAGTGTGTGTGTGTGTGTGTGAGAGAGATTGGGGGGCAATATGAATAAATGATTGACCTCATATTAAAAGGAACAATTGAGATTTAAACATGACTTAAGTTAGACAAGTGCAAATCAAGTTCCAATTCTCAGTTCGTCGCTTATACACCAACGCGTTAATGCTTCTTCGCATCTTCTGGTTCTGCTTTCACCATGCTTCTTTTTCCCAACATATCACTCGACCTTGAATAATAATAACAAATAGAATGTAAAAATTCATTCGTAACTTTGATTATTTATGTATTTGTTCATGCTACAATTTTTTAAAAAAATTTGCAAAGTTTTTTGGTGTTTTTTTTGTAAATAAAGATAATGGCTAAAGTTGTGGTTCTTGAGAGTACCAAATATGAAATCTCAGATTCTTACTTTAATTTTGTTTTTAATCTATTGGAGAAAATGGTGAAACTAATTTAACTTCTACATGAGATGAAGATATTGATTTATCTTTTAATTGAGATGAATAATTGGAGGGGGAGAAGAAATGCCGAAGCAGGAAAATAAAGTAGGGTTTAACGTGCAAAGAAGAAGAAACTGAAGCTGTAACACATTAGTGCATAATGAATGAAGTGAGAACTAACACATGTCTCACTTAAGTCATGTTTAAATCTCAATCATTCCTTATAATAAGAGGGCCACAGTTTATTCATATCGTTCTCACATAAAGATAAAATTCTCACTTGATATGTGTAACATCCCGTTTTTCACTACTAGAAAAAGAAAAATTAGCGAGGGAAATTAGTGACGGAAAAAATGAAATTCCTCACAAATTCCTTGGTCGCAAAATTTAGTGACGGAATTAGAGAGAGATTTCATGTTTTCCCTCACTAAATATCCCTCACTGATTTTTGTTTTTTAAGTAGTGTTTCACTAGAATTATTTTATTTAATTATTATGTGTGTCTATATGTGCTTGTGTGATTAATTGCCTTTGTGTGTATTTTATTAGGGATTAGTGGATTTTGGCTTGAGAAGGGTATTTTAGTCATTTTACACTTGGGGTATTTTTTCATTTGGTGAGCAGGGGTAAAATAGTCATTTTATTTGGAAGATTATTTTTAGTGGTTTTAAGTGGGAATAATTATTTTTACTAAGTTACTAGTGAGTTGGGGTAATTATTCGTTATTTTGACGGTTTAAGTGTGTTGTAACTCGGTGAATTAGTTTGTAAGAATATTGAGCTCATTAAGATAACTAGAGATTGAGCCCATTTGTGTAGTGACTATATAAACACTAGTCTTATGAGAAATTAGTTCATTACCTTCATTCACTCATTTTTACAAAACATTTTGAGATAGAGGTAAAGAGAGAAAGGGGGTCTTGAAGAGCAAAGAAGAACTAGAGAGAGAAAACTTGGGATTGGTGGCTAGAAGGATAGTGCTCTTTCATAATTAAGTCATAATCTATTATTTTCACTTATGGGTTTAAGTGCTTTTGTGATAATTGTGACTTTTTGTGTTTTTGAATGATGAAATTTGTGCTCTTAATTCATGTCAATTTAAGGGTATGATAAACTTCATAAAATTGATGCATTATGTGCTTGAAACTCATGGTTGTTGTTGTTGATAAGTTGTTGTAATGTTTTTTGCTCAAAATGGTAAAAATGAAGTTTTTGTTGTTGATCGTTGATGAAATTGTGAGATTATGCTTTGATTGATGTTATGTTATGTTGTTCATTGATAATTTTTACCTTGGGTGTTGTTATTGGTGAAGTTGTGATTAAGTTGTTATTTTAATGAGTTTTGAAGAAAAAAGGTCATTAATGGTGAATTATGATTCTTGATGAATTGTTGATGAATTTTTCTGTAGAATGTGATAGAGCTAAGAATTACAGACGTATAGGCGAAAACGACACCGAAAATGGAGTTACAAGCAGGTTTTTATGCGCGAGTGTGTTTTGTTGTCTGATGCAAAACGCACGGTTTGGTATAGGGGGCGCATGGACCGTGCGTTTTCTTCTGGACCGTGCGTTTTAAAGTGCACAACCGTGCATTTTTGTGTGTCAAAACTTTGACCTTTGCGTTTTTGAGCTTTTTCACCCTTTCCTGTTTTGAATTGACTTTTGATGTAAACATGAAAGTTTTAGATAAAGATGTTAGACTTATAATGGATTTGGTTTTGCTTAAAGATGATTTTTATATTTTGAGTTCTGGTGAAAAGACTACAAGTAGGTCTTAGTGAAATTTTACGAACATTCAGCATAACTATTTTTAGGTGAACCCAAAAGCTATGGTTTGGTCCCAAACCTCAAAACTTGAGTACTAGGAGTTTAATTGGGATGTTTAAGAGTATTTAACCTATGGTATGATGGGTCTAACTTGGTTTCGTTTTGAAAATGAATTGGTTTTGCAAAATGATAAAATGAGACGAATTTAAGTGAATTTTGAAATTAATCGGAATTGGCCTATGAAACGTATATGTATATGTTACTGCACTCATATGCGGATTGTGTATATACTTGGTTGAGGTGATTGAACTTGGTCACTTTGATTTTGGTGGAATAATCGGAAAATGCTAGTTCTCATAAACTTAGACGAACTTTGCCAAATTAATACTTTGGGGTTGGATAACTTGTAAGAGACTTTGAATTCCTATTAATATGATAGAATGTGAATGAATTGATGATGTTTGGGTGTTTAGTATGATGAAAGTCATAATGTGGATAATTGTCTGTCCTTTAGATGAAATGTGACTTTGAGATATTATTGTTTCTTTGAGGTGATAGTTGTTGATAATAAGTCTTTGATGATTTTAATTTAATAATTGGTGATGACTCTTGTTGAATATGACTTGTGAATTATGAGATGAAGGTGTTTCTTTTTTGTGATGACTATTTGATGAATGTGTGGTGATAAATATGGTTGTTGTTGATGATGATTATGATGATGATTTTAATGTTGATGATTTTTTTTGTTGGTGATTTCTTACATGCAAAGAGGCGATGTTATTGGTGATGAATGCATGAATGTAAAATGTTGGTGATTTGTTGTATGAACATAAGAATTGTTGAGTCATATGTTCATGCATTCATAAGTGTCCAGAGGCGATGTTTAGAATACTTTGTATTCAAGAGGCAATGTTTACAATACTATTTTGTATCTAGAGGCGACATTTATGATACAGTAGTATTTTGAGGTGACGACGTTGACGATGACCGGTACCATATGCATATAGAGTCGTGTCTAGGTGCATAACATACATTTGGTGAAGTTGTTAAATGTGTCATATTTAATTACATGCTTGGTGAACCTTGGTGATTTATGTGCATTGGTGATTTTGGTAAATGGTGTATTTGGTGAACATGTGAAGATGTGTACTTGGTGATGTTTGTTATTTTTGGTGATACTTGTACACTTTGGTGGTTTTAATTGATGATGTTTATTTTGGTGAAAATAATGGAGTGTGAATTATATGTATGTGATTTGATGATCTCTTTGGTGATGATGATTTCCTTGCTTATGCTTTTGAAATGATAAATTGTATTTGTTGAGTTTAGGCTAAATGAGGACTAAGGTGAGTAATTCTTATATTGATAAATGTTATAAATGATGAGTCTTGATGATGATATAAAGTATGAATATACTTGATGTATTATGATAAAGGTAGGATGATATGATCTATGTTGAACTAGGGATAATATTCATGTGGTGCTAGTATTCTAGGATTGTCGAGTATGTATATGTGCTATGCACGAATCCTTGAATGCTTATGTTTGATTATACTTTAATTATGAGATGTGACTAACCCCCAGTGGTCGTTTGGTTGACCGCATTCCTTATCCATATGGATGGATAGATGGTGTGCATGAATAGATTGCTTTTCTTGGTGAGTATGCTTGGAGGATAGCTTTGGTCGGAGCTACCTCATTTATCACTTTGATGTCGTAGTTCCTAGGGCTCTGATTAGGGGTCGGTCTTTATTGTTTGTTTATACATCTGTTGGAGATTTTTGAGATTAAGTAGTTGATGAGTTGTAAGATGACATTGCTACTTGGTGACTTATTTTATTAATGATGAATGTTGAGATGTTTTATTTAAATATCTAGGTAATGATGTTATTATTTTCGTTGCGATTTTTTGAGAAAATTATTTATGCATTCTTGGTGATTTATCAATTTTAGAGTTTAGGGTGTTACAATGTGGTATCAGAGCCTGGTTGGTATTGTCCGGACCAGAACTGGGTGATTTTTCCTGTTTGTATGCGAATGATATTGAGTTACCTTCGATACTTGTTGTGCTATTCTTGTCTGTTGGTTGTTTTTCCCGTTGTATACGACATGTACGGAAGTACTGTTGGTACCTATTGTGTTGTTCCGTTCTTTTAGGTGGTTTGAGCATAGTGGGGGAAAAGTAGGTTGTTTCAGGTGTGTTTGGTCTGGCAAGGGAAGATATCTTTGGATGGTGAAGCTAGCATGTTTATGATGTTTTCTTCATTGAAGGAAAGTATTGAGAAAGGAGTTAGAGATTTGCCGGTAGTGCAAGAGTTTTTCCAGAAGTTTTTTAGACGACATTACCATCTTACCACCGGAGAGGGAAGTGGAGTTTGCAATTGATTTGGTTCCTAGAACAAGTCCTATTTCGATTGCGTGGTATCAGATGTCTGCATTGGAATTGGGTGAGTTGAAGAAGCAGTTGGAAGAGTTGCTCGAGAAACAGTTTATCAGGTCGAGTGTTTCACCGTGGGGTGCTCCAGTGTTGTTAATTAAGAAGAAGGATGGTAGTATGAGGTTGTGTGTGGATTATCGATAGTTGAACAAAGTGAAGATTAAGAATCAGTATTCGCTCCCGAGGATTGATGATCTGATGGATCAGTTGGTTGGTGCGGAAGTGTACAGTAAGATTGATTTAAGATCGGGATATCACCATATACGAGTGAAGGCAGAGGATATTTCCAAAACTATGTTCTGAACTAGATATGGTCACTACGAGTATTATGTGATGCAATATGGTGTGACTAATGTGTTGTGTGTCTTCATGGAATATATGAATAGAATATTCCATCCTTTTTTGGACCGGTTTGTGGTAGTATTTATAGACGATATCTTGGTGTATTCAAAGTCGGAGGAGGAGCATGCTGAGCATCTGAGGGTTGTGTTGCGTACCTTGAAGGAGAAGAAGTTGTTTGCTAAGTTGTCGAAGTGCGAGTTTTGGCTGCGGGAAGTAATTTTCTTGGTCATGTGATTTCGAAGGATGGTATTGCGGTGGATCCATCGAAGGTTGATGTAGTGTTGAAGTGGGAGTCTCCAAAATCTATTTTTGAGATCATAAGTTTTCTTGGGTTGGCAGGTTATTATCAGAGGTTTATTGAAGGATTCTCTAAGTTGGCGTTGTCATTAACGTAGTTGACTCGGAAAGGACTAGCGTATGTTTGAGATGCTAAGTGCGAGAAGAGTTTCCAAGAGTTGAAAAAGGATTCAACTTCAGCGCCAATGTTAATTTTGCCGAATCCGAAGGAATCGTTTGTCGTGCATTGTGATGCATCTGAGATTGGTAATGGTGGTTTTTTGAGACTTTGGAACAAGAAATTTCTAGAGTTTTTGAAATCTGAATCTTTCCTCTCTAAAAAAACTCCCCTTTCTGATTTTTGATTCCTCAATTTAAAGAGCTAAGTGATACACATTTGTATTCATGAGACAGTTTGTGGACTGGATTTTGCAGTGGTTTTGGACAAGATAAATTTGGAAAATGGCTTTTTACCATTTCTACACAAACATGGTAGCATAGAAGCAAGGTGAAAATCAGAGAAGGAGAGGCGCACCTCTGTGTTGTGTTTTTTCTGATTTTTTTTCATTTTCTAATTAAAAATTAAAAATAATAAACAAAATGAAATAAAAAAAAATTATAAAAACAGAAAAAATTAATAATAATAAAAACATAATAAAAATAAGAATAAAAATAAAAACTAAAAATAAAATAAAAATAAATAAAATAAAAAGTGGACCTCAAACAAACAAAAAATGAGGTATTTTAAAATACCTCTCTGCCGAATTTTTTCTTGAAAAGACAAGAATATTCCGGGCCAAAAGACAAATGAACTGGAATCTTGGGTCAAAAAATGGGGTATGACAACCTCTATATAAAGGAATGAAGACTTGAAGTTCAGTAGAGACTCAACAACAATTTATTTGTGTCAAAACTCTGTTGAAATTGTTGTGCATCATTTCACTTAGAATTTCTTAACAACTTTCATATTTTAGAAATTCTAGAGTCTTAAGAGTCTCATTTGATTTGTATTGTGAACACCACTGATTGTATATCAAGTGTTCAAACCAAACATTTTTCTGTGTAATTTTGTTTGTTTATAAATCTCTTACTTTTGTGTAGGAGCATAGGAAATCTCTTGCTTGTGTGCTTGAGTATTTCACGTCTCTTGCTTGTGTGCTTGAGAATTTGTAATTAGAACTTGATTTTAGTGAACTCTCCTTGGAAGTGCAAGGGTGACATGACTACTTCCGGATTGTGGAAGGAACCTGTATAATTGCTTTGTATCTTTCTCTTCTCTCTCTCTCTCTCTCTCTCTATATATATATATATATATATATATATATATATATATATATATTTTATTTGTTTTTTTAGACT
>Ga0228710_1009714_pt1 | contig 13205 bp, 9 predicted proteins | sample MedpolnodulmetaG_FD_177995 | JGI IMG/M metagenome (GOLD analysis project Ga0228710, IMG submission 177995) | Root nodule microbial communities from Medicago polymorpha collected in Santa Monica, California, United States - pink nodules | ecosystem: Host-associated > Plants > Roots > Nodule...
TAAATAAATATTTTTATGATATATATTAATTTTGAACCACCATTTAAGAAAAATTAATTCATTTATTTATAATTTAAATGTCAATGATAATTAAATTTAAATATTTTTCTATTGATTTTATATTTTAAAGTATAAAATTAACTTTTAAATAACCATGCTTTATTGTCTTTAGTAATTTTTCACATATTTTAATTTTATTTTGGATTATTTCATATTTTATAATAGGGTTTATAACTACACGTTAATGAAATTGTGAATAAAAAATAGCGAAAAATATGTATTCAATTTTTTATTATATTAAAATAGACCCGTAATACTATTTTTTCGAAGTGTGTTAAATTATTATTATTTTGCTATCTTGTTAGAAATAAAAAAATAATATTGAGGGAGTAAGGTGTAGATTTTAACATAAGAGGGGAGGAGAATGTAATTCAAGCTTCTCTTAAGGGAGGGGAGTGAAAAGTATTCTAATATGTTTTGAATAAAAGGGGAGGGGAGTGTATATTTTAATATAAGAGGGGAGGAGAGTGCAACTCAAGCATCTTTGAGGGGAGGGGAGTGTAATTTACTCGATACATTAATTATGTATAGTTTTTTAAAAAGAGAAGCAAATATAATGATGAGTTAGAATTTGTAAAGTCTAATTTTAGTGACAATATTGATATTGTTAGGCTCAACACTTTCATTCGGATTTAAACGTGATCCTCAAAATTGTATGTGTGAGTTTTATATGATACTGGCAACTTCGTCTGTTAGTAACAAGCGAAAGTCTTTGCAATCTTGTTCTATAGATAAAAAATGAAATTATATCAAATTTATTCTGAGAAAAATCGTACTTAGCTTATTTTATAATAATAGTACTACCTTAGAGGACTCTATGACAATTGAATGAGATAATAAGCGATCTCTTCCGGTTTAATCATAAAGTATTTTAGTTTGAATCCAGCCTTGAGAGCATGGTGCTATTAATTCTTTTGGGGTAAGAGTTTTGTTTTAAGAAATGATATTTGAACATCCATTTTGTGACAATTTTCTCTCTCATACTCATGTTATTTTTTTACTTTATCTCTCTTTTGTTTTGGTTTTCGTGCAAATACACATTTCTCTTTGTAAATTATGATTGTCCCATAAGTTGTCAAACCAAATGGCTGTTCAAATAGGACTCATCTTTTACACATAAAAAAAAATAACACTCCTCTTTTATTATTCATTGTAGCACTGCCTACATGAAATAGTAGTTCTGACAGTTACACACAGATGATATCTGATTAACACCCAAAAATAATTTATTACCATGTGAGAAAAAATTTTAGGTTACCATAGTATTACCTAAATTACACATGGTCTTATCCCAATTAAATATATTATTACCTAAATTACACACTAAAAATAGATTATAATAAGATTAAATATGTGATATAATCATAAATGAAAAATATTTTCTAAATAATTGACATGTTATGAATTTTATATATGATTTTATTGAATTATAATAGTATCAACAAAATAATTTTTTCACAAAGTATGTTTTTTTGACTAATTTTCCATAAAGTATTTATTATTAAATAAACGTAACCGTATTTAATTAATGTGTGGATATTACTTTTTTGGTTTTATATAGGAAGAATAAAAAATTAAAACCAATAAGAGTCCTTTAATAAGGTAATTGAAAGTTGGAGTGAATCATCAACTTCGTCCCTGAATTTTCACGGGTCAGTCAACTTCGTCTCTCAATTATACAAAATATCAATTTAATCCCTGAATTTGTTAAATGTCAATCAAGTTAGTACTTCTGTTCAAACGGAGCGTTAACGGGGCTGACGTGACCGTTAACCTCTCACATGTCAGACGACACGTAGGCAGGGACTAATTTGGCCAAAAATAACAAACATTTCGAAGGACTAAATTGATTGATTTGCAGAAAATGTTTTGGCTTTCTTCCCAAACAACTCTTTCTTCCCCAACAACTCTTTCTTCCTCAATTGTATAAAATTGGAACCCTAATTACACAATTTGCAATCTACACTCTATAATCACGAAAATTTCCTCCAGTAATAAGTGGTTCAGTTCTGCCCCAATTCAAAAAAATTCAAACCCTAATTTTTTTCGTATTGAATCTGAAAGCCAAAATCCTCAAAATTTCATGAAGCAAAACTATTGAAATTGAATCTGAAATGATGGGGGGTGGGAATATGGGAAAAACGGTTATGAAAGTCAAGCTTCAACTTCAAGCTCCAAGTTTAATGGTGTTGTGAGAGTGCTTGAATGTTGGTGTCCTACAATTTGTGTTGTTAGAAAATCCAATATTTCAAAAAACCCACGAAGGCCATTCTATGTATGCCGTCTGCCAAAGGTTGGTTTAACTAATGAAAAGAGGTTGAAGATGATTGAGAAATGTAATCTTTCTATAATAATATTGCCATCAAATCTATCAAATAGATCCCCTACGTTATATAAAAAACCATCAAATAAGTCCCTGAATTGTTTAATCAAATATCAAATTGATCCTTGAAACATATGTGTATAAAATAAACTAAAAAAGGCAGAGCACACAAATTGAAACTGAAATATTACATAGGCATAAGTCATAGGTCATAAGTCTGAGAAATCACGTAGGCAAAAGCAACCCAACTATGAGGCATTAACAAGTCACAAGTCTTAAACGGCAAGTTAAGTAAAAAGAAACCCAACTATGAGGCATAATTCAAATAAGCCTAAATATTACGAATCCAAAACATCTATTAAACTCCAGGAAGCATCACTTCTTTGGAAATCCGGGAGTTGGTATAAACTCCATGAATTTAGTAAGCTGAGTCGATTAAGTCATCACTATCCAAAACATCACTATCTACCAAATGTTGTGCATATATTTCGACTTCATTCTCATTAGCCCTTGTAGCTTGCACCATATCCAAAACATGTTGATCAGTTGTCAATGGATGCAAGCAGATGTTCAGATCATTTGCAACACCCTCATACGGCTTCATGTACCCTAGTTTAGATACCTTGAAGTAGCTTTTGCAACTCTTCACCATCTTCTCTATGTCCCACAAACACAACTGATCGACATCTATCTTTTACCACACACAGAATTCACCGCCAACGTATTGCAGCCTCCGATTCTCATTTCGCACTAAATCACCACCGTGATGCAGTATTATGTGATGTTGTGTTCCATCCTGCATATTTCAGCAAGTTTAGTTTTAATCACAAACTAAACAACAACAAAATACAAACCCTATCCAAAAACTGTTTTATTCAACTTGTAATTTCCTTCATTACAAAGTTAGATGTTCATCAATTTTAGTAACCAACTAGAAAAAAAATCAAATTTTCAAATTTTTAAGTCTTAACCCAAAACCCTAAAACGAATAATCAAAACAACTGTCTCAAAAACGCAACAAACACAGACAAAGAACAAGGCGAGTATCAACGATCACAGAAACAAAATAAACAACATGATCAAAACTTAAAACGAAAACACAAAAAAACGGACAAAAACAGGGTGAATACGAACACATAAACTTGATGAACAACAGGAAAGGTGTTGCCTTTAATCACCGCCGAACACACAAACTTCAAAAACGTCAGAATCGCCGGAGATGATAATGATTTTGGAGGGGTGAAAATGAAGGAAGTTTTAGCGGGAAGAAGAAGGGTCAAGGACGTTTTTTATGTTCTGAAATGTGAAGAAGGAGGTATGGGTAATGCAGAGGCAAAATGGAAAAAGCAGAAAAAAATAAACTGAAAAGTTAAAACTCAACCTTTTCCAATTCAATCAAATTAGTCCCTGAACACGTGGCTTCCTTCTTGCCACGTGTACAAGACAACACAGCATGCAGGGCGACATATCAGTATGCCTAACAGAGCACTTAGACGGAGGGACCTTTTTGATGGACGTCTGACAAATTCAGGGACTAAGTAGATATTTCGCATATATAATTGAGGGACGAAGTTGGCCGACGCGTGAAAATTCAGGGACAAATTTGATGGTTCACTCTTGAAAGTTGATTACTAATATAATCTTGTATCGAATGTTTTCACATATGCTAACATGGAAATTAATTGCATTTCAGGTAAATATGAAAGGGTATAAAAGTATTTTAAGAAATAAATGCATATTAAAGCTGCGAAAAAAAGTGTATTGTTTTTTTCTTTCGAAAAGTGTATATTTGGATGCGAAAAATTCTCTAAAATTTTTCTTATATTCTAATTCAACTGACCTCATGATAAACTTTACTTAGTGTTTTTTTTCTTTTCGGAAGTTTAACTTAGTGTATAGTCACCGGTAAATAGCAGTAGAAATTTCATTAAAAAAAAAATTATAATAAACTTTAAAATAAATTATAATATTTGGCAAACAAATTGTATAGTATATCTAAGGTCAAGAATTCCGGACATCCAACTTATCAACTTAAAAATGTAAATTTCTAACACTAGACTACCTGACAAACAAATTATTTTTTATTTTTTACCACTTGCCACTTAACTAAATTGTTTGATCAAACGTTGTGATCGAGACTTGAACCACGACTCCTCCACTCGTGTATGTGAGTTTCTCATGACTATTGTTATTTCGTCTATCTATAAAATAATTAAGTAGACTATCCAATAAAAAAAGGATAGAAACAAATATAGCAAGAAATTATTGAAATTTGTGCCATCAAATATATAAAAGTGTAAAAAAACGTCGTCTTCAACATAAAACTTACGTTTTCTTTTCCTTAATTGTTCCAATGACATTAGTTAACATGACTATTTTTTCACAATGTTATAAATACGAAATTTTCATCAAATATCAGATATCAAACCCAATGCTACTTTAGACCAATTATTATTTTTATTTATTATTTTCTACAAAACTTTAGACCAATTTATTATTGTTTTTATTTATATATTTATTATTTTTGACTAAAAAGCAATTTAATATCGAAAACATCAGTGTAAAAGAAAAAGGTAAAATGATTTAGAAGGAAATTGTGTGAAAATATCTTGAATTATCTTGAATGAATAAATAAAAAAAATAAAAAAAAGAATTGAATAAAGAATACGGCGCGCTCACTATCTCATCTTCCCTCTCGCAATCTCTGCAACTGCTCTCACAAACTGAAACACAACACAACAAACAAACAAAACATTAAGGTGCTGTCGTCACTCAGCGCCGCCATATTCATTTATTACAATAAAAAAAAACTGAAAACTATCATCCATCACTATGGGAAGCAACACTGAAGAATCATCATTCGCCACTTTCAAGCGCAATAACGGCCACGTCGTTTTCCGTCTCCTCTGCCACGCGTCACGTATCGGCGCTTTCATCGGAAAATCCGGTTCCGTCATCAAATCCCTTCAACAACTCACCGGAGCTAGGATCCGAATCGACGACGCGCCGGTCGACTGTCCGGAGCGTGTCATCGTTGTCATCGTTAATCTGAACGGCGACGGTGATGTTTGTTTAAACCCACAGGAGGCTTTGTTGAAGGTGTTTGAGAGGATTCTTGATGTTGCTGCTGCTGAGAGTGATGGAAATGGTGTTGGTGATAGGGTGGTTTCTTGTAGGTTGCTTGTGAATGCTGGTCAGGCTGGTGGGGTCATTGGTAAAGGTGGGATTGTTGTGGCTAAGATTAGGGCTGATACTGGTTGTAGAATTAGGGTTTTGAATGATAAGTTGCCGGCTTGTACTAAACCTTCTGATGAAATCATTGAGGTAGTTATTTACTTACTTCTTTTTTGTCTCATTATTACTCAAATCTATGTTTTGTTTTTATATTGCATGTTATTGATTAATACATTTGATCAATGTTATTGTCTGCATTTGTAGTTATTAAGGTTTGAGAAAATGGATTGATTTTGGACTAGATGTTGTTTGACACATAAGTTTGACTTTAAAGATCAAATTTTGATTACAATTTAGATCGTCAACGCAATTTAAATATGTGGTGAATTACGTTCAGTGGATGATCAATGAATATAACGAGGTGTTATAACTCAATTACCCATGATTTTGAAGTGTACATTTGGATGGAAATTGTGGTTGATGAATATCATTTATATTTGAACACTTGAAAATCATGTGTATTTGAACTCAATTTGGATGATTAATGAGTATATATATGTGTGTTTGAACACATGAAAAAACTTGGTTAATTGTGTTTAGTGGATGATTAATGAGTTGTGACACCTTGTTATTTTCATTATACAACCATTGAATGTTATTAACCATATATTTGAATGACGTTAATCATACAAATTGTTGTCTATTTTTGTTGTCAAATTTGTGTGTCAAAATAACACATCTCTAGATAAATAAACCATTTGGTTAATGGATTCTTGAAAAACTCTGTTGCATCTATGGATTCTTGAACCACCTCTATTGCTCTGTTTGTTTCTGCAGTACTTAGGCCACTAGACACACTTCTTGAATGAAGCTAGTATTTTTAGCTTCTATTTTTCACGGTGGAATGAATGGTTTGGAAATGTGTGTAGGACCTCCTAGATGCCAAACCAAACACCTATTATATCATTTTATTTAAGCTACTTAAATTTATCGAAAATATGAGTTAAAGTTGTAGAACTACTGACAATTCATTGCTTTTGGATATAACTACCGAATTGAATTCAATAGTTATATATATCCAAATACAATAATTCTTAAAAAATAGCATCAGTTAAAGGAGGGAACTCTGAACTGGTGCGTACACCCCGCTTGGTAATGATTAATGAACAATAAAGGGCAGTTCCACCAAGTGGGGTTTGAGGAAAATAGATGTGTGCAGTTTTATAATTACAAGTGAAGAAGCTGTTTCTATGATTTGAACCCACTCCTCTACGTCTCAAGGAAATACTTTACCATTGCACAAATAAGAAATTTTTTATATGTGAAATACAATAATGGAGATGATGGATTTGATTTTCATTCAATGTAGACAGAAAGAGAATGTCATAAGTTAATGTGGTTAAATGGGAAAGCATAACATGGAAAATGTGCAAGTTTCCCAACAAAATTCCAAGTCTAAACAGTAAAATACTCAGACAGTTAATTGCGTAATACTAATAAATTCTTGTCTGTATAAATATTGTCATTTATGACATTGGTTAGTGTAGTTAAATGATACAGCATGGCATAGAAAATGTGTAAATTTACAACAAAGTTGCAAATCTAAACAAACAGTGCTTTAAAGGAAATTAATAAAATACTCACATGGTTAACTGTATTTACATTCTCGCGCGCGCGGTCTTGCCAAATTGCATGGTAACAATGGTTAGCTATGAAGCACGGCTGCTCCAAAATTAAAGTCATACACTTACTGAGTATATACCCGCACCAGTACATGTTAGATACCTGTGGTACGTACCAAAATAGTTTTTTTAATGGGTACTTCATTTTGGTACGCCGTAGATTTGGGATACTTTTTGGGTACGTACAAGCTTGTACCCCTTTATAGCTTACTAATCAAAGGACACCTGAATATGCTAAATGAACTTTGATTTTATCTGTGCTTTCATTTTTTTTTTTAAATACTGAGTAAATATATATTTTGGATTGTTGTCAGATACAAGGCATTGCGTCGTCTGTAAAGAAGGCCCTCGTTGCTGTCGCTGGGCGGCTTCAAGATTGTCCTCCACTTGACAGAACAAAGATGATGGGAACCAGACCTCATGAAGCATTTCAGTATGAAACTTCTGCTGTTCCACATGAGGGTTTAACTGATCTGAATATGGATTTCCGTCTGCAGAGGAGCTCTGCAATACCCACTTCATCCATCAGGTCTAATGGTGTCCCCTCTAAAAGTCATCTGTTGTCAGTTGAAGATAACAGAGTCTCATCTCTGGATCCGGAAGCACTTAAGCATGAAGTTACCTTTAGAATTCTTTGTTCCGGTGATAGGATTGGTGCTGTACTTGGGAAAGGTGGCAGTGTTGTAAAAGCTCTTCAGAACGAAACAGGGGCTACTATTAGTGTTGGTCCTCCAATATTTGAGTGCGAGGATCGGCTAATTACTATTACTGCTTTAGAGGTTTGTCAGATTTAATAGTTTTTTTATACTTTTATTTCCTGTCTTGTATTCTTTTATGCGTATCGTTATGTGTGCTTGTTAATTTTCTTTTTGCTGGTGGCTTCTTTTTTTTGGCAGAATCCCGAATCAAGAGTTTCTCCAGCGCAGGAGGCTGTTGTGCTTGTTTTCTGCAGGTCTATTGAGTGTTGTATTGAGAAGGTGCTGGACTGGCGATCAAACAAGGAGTCATCTGTCACTGCACAGCTGGTAGTCCCATCCAACCAAGTAGGTGTTTTGTTAGGGAAAGGTGGAGCAATAGTCTCGGAAATGCGGAAGGCCACATGGACTAGCATCCGAATAACTCGGAATGGTGAAGTTCCAAAGTGTGCATCATTTAATGATCAAGTGGTACAGGTGTGCAGATGTTTCTTTATTTAGATTTACATTCAAAAGATGCTGAAAAATGATTTTATATTTTATTTTCTCAACATGTCATTTTGTGTATTCTGTTAAGTCAAATACGAAATTTATTACCCTTAAAATAAGAAATCTTTCATGATTCATTATGTTAATTTAATGATGCCTGACACACCTATTTTCTTTGCCACAAAAAAAACCCAATCTTTTTATCATGTGACATTTGCATCATGTTAAGATATATATTGTGCAAAAAAATTGTTATTCTCAAGTATATGAGTGCAGTCCCATTCTTCTTTTTTTTTTTTGAAAAGGAATCCCATTCTTCTTACTTGTCGGTTTCTTGATTTTTGCTCTTTCAACTCAGATTTGGGGGGAAGAGTTTTCCTAGAGATTAAAAGTGAAAGGTTCTCTCCGGGCTAATGCCTAGTGAATGAAATTACTTCTCTCAGATAGAGATTGTTCATACTTCATATGATATGTTTGAGCTCGTGTTTGTTTTCTAGACTAGTTAGACTTAGCTTGAGGCCTTACACACAAGTTTGAAGCCATCTCTGGCTGATAAATATATGTAATAATGGTTATTGCGGGAGGAATGGTTGTTATAGAAAGTCTAGCTTGATCTAAAATTTGTTTCAGTTATTATTTTTTAAGTTATTTGACAAGGTTTCTGTTTGGTATATTAATATCTATTTCTTCAGAGGTGGAAATATGTTTGCATAACTGCTTCGATATAATTGTGTATCCTGTTCAACATTAAAAGTTAGGTTCTTGATGTGTCTCATAGTTGCTATGATAGTTATGACGTTATGCTCAACCCAAATAGAAACATGGCCGGGTGTGATCATCTGCTGGCTAGTTTATTTTTCCAGCGTTATGGGTTTTAGTTACTTCCTCCGTTTGCATCATTTTGTAAATTGTATTTTATCTCTTTCTTATGCTTGACTTGTTTGCAAGTAATAAACAGCTAGGGTGTGTCTATACATGTTATTCACTTATCCCTCAAAACAAACATCTTCCTTTTGTAAGCTTTATTCGAAATATAAATTATTTTCTCTTTTATGAAGGGAAAGAGTAATATTTTATAAGTTGAAACTTTTTTTTTTTTTTTGGTATCTTATTATATACTTGTGAGGGGTAACCTTGGCGCAACTGGTAAAGTTGTTATGTGACCGAAAGGTCACGGGTTCAAGTCCTGGAAACAGCCTCTTGTGTAAAAAAACAGGGTAAGGCTGCGTACAATACACCAAAGGCTGCGTACAATACACCAAATGGTGGGACCCCTTCCCGGACCCTGCATATGCGGGAGCTTTAGTGCACCGGGTTGCCCTTATCTTATTATATACTTGTACCCTTATAATCACCTTCATATTAGTCAAAATGATATTGATGGTCTTCCTGATGCATACATATATCAGTTATTGCAACTGATGTGTTGGAGCTGCTCGATTTTTCTTCATGCATATGCATGATCTGGAAATCTGATCTTCGCACTTTCCAAAGATGATCTGCATGATTTCCTAGGTGAAATATGTAGTGGTTGTAAAATATGCGATGATATTCAACCTATGTTTTTTATTGTATCTAAGCATTTACTTTCACCTATATGCAGTATTCAAAACGTGCATGTGTCACTATACTTTGTTTACCAAGTCATCAAAATCTTGCAGTGGCTTCAGACATTTATTAATTATTGTATCTTCATTCACTTTTCCCTCAGATATCAGGTGAACTTCCAAATGTTCGAGATGCATTATATAATGCTACTAGAAGACTGCGAGATCACATTTTTCTCATAGCACAAAACAGTGGTGGAACTGGTTCCCATAGGAGACCGAGGGACTCCATTCCTCTTGGTCTTGGAGGCCAATCAGTTGTTGGCAGTAATCATGGTCCAAGCATTCATTCTTTATCTCAAAGCATGGATCATCTCACCCTTTCTCGAAATTCAGGCCGTTCTGCTTCATCAGGGGTATGGGCACCAAAGGTATGTCTCTTTCTCTCTATTGTCTGTCTTTCATTTGCAAGTTTTCCCTTGTTGTATGATTAAATTTGATGACAGGCGGTGGGTGGGACAAATTCCAGATACGCCGATGATGCTAGCAGGAGATTGACTCCTCGTCAAGCTGACTTGGAACTTGCCAGGTTGGTGATATGCAAAATACAAAAGACATGCTTTAATTAAATCAATTATTTAATTTAATGACGAACAAACCATAGGCCTTCTTAGTATTATAGGATCAAAGATCTGAATGACTAGGAAGTCATTTATGGTTTGGTACACAACCAATGTTGAGTTATGTGGCATGCAACACCTTTAACTTGGTCAGACTGTGTACTTGCATGACATTGCTTGTTTGTGTCATTGAGCTCGTACTGTCTTTTTTACTCTGTAGAATTTAGCTATCCCATGTAATTAGCTGTCTAGTGGCAAATCTTTGCGCTGGACTATCATTTTCTATTTTATAAAATTTTGACTTTTCTGGGATCACTGCTTGTTTGCTATTATTTGGAGGTTGGAACCCTGGCATCGAGGGAAGTCATATGACTGAACTACTATGAAATGATTTCTTGTGCCAACAAGGGTTCGTTCTACTGTTGATTGGTCGTCCCATAACAATTGCATGACTTGGTATTGTATCCAAGAGTTCCCTATAGGTGATGTGTGATTCCACTATAATTCCTTGTTGAGGTTGATTGTTGGCCTCAACCTTCGGAATTATGGAATGAGGAGGACCACTCCTCACCCTAAAATCAAAAAGAAGGGAAACAAATGTTTCTGAATGAGTTGTTGAAATAGTTTGGAGAAGGACTAAGATGTCACAAACTTTCATGTTCTGATTATTAATCTTTTTTGGTCTGCAGTGGGAGTAACACTGTCATTGGTAATGCTGCCATTATAACTAGTACAACTGTGGAAATTATGCTTCCCAATGATATTATTGGGTCTGTATATGGGGAAAATGGTAGCAATCTGGATCAATTGAGACAGGTACATAATCTTAATCTTCTATAAATTTATACACGCAAACTTACAGTTTGTTTGCTGGCTTACAAGCTCCTCGTGTTAATTATTGTGAACTTGCTTAAGTGAACACTAATAAACACTGATATGATTTCAAAATTGGATATTTGTTCAAAAGTTTGTTCCCAGATAAAAAGTAGAAACTATGCATTGATACTGAAAATACTAAATTTTTTGGCTGCATCATATTATCTCGTGCTTGCATATTTTTGTCTGGATATGTGGCATTGTTCATATGAGCAATGGACTTGTTACAAAGATATTGTGGAGGGCAGCTTATAACCCGTCTTTTTAACTAGTTGTGTTCTTATTATCAGATATCAGGTGCCAAGGTTGTTTTTCATGAACCTCGTCCTGGAACAAGTGACAGAGCTAAAATTGTCTTATCGGGCACACCGGATGAAACTCAAGCAGCTCAGAGCCTTCTCCAAGCATATATTCTCAATGGATCATCATGATAATATCCCCTCACTGATGTCCCATTATTTTGAACAGTTTTGAATTTTGTCAACATAGTTTTTCCATTTTTTGCGATATATTTTTTGACACCACCGGAAAGCATGTACAGCCCTTCAATTTTACTCCGCCAATACACTTTTGCTAAATCAATTTAGCGTAGGCTGTTTACTGAACGGCAGTATACTGACTCAACTCCGGTCTCTTGAATCACTTTAGGCTATACTTCAACACCTTGTGTTCAACAGTTCTTTTAGAAATATTACCCTGTTAAGGATGCTATATCTTGATTCAACTACTGAATGTGATTCTATTTCATGATTTTAGACGTCTCAATTTTTAATATTTCACATTTTTTTTGTCCGTCTTGTGCATATGTTGAACACTAAGAATAGTTACGTAACAATTTGCATATGATAATCAAGCCAAATCTGTTTTAGTAAATGCATATTAACATCAGATGAAAAATAAGTTGATGCTTAAATTTCAATGGTTCTGTGGCCACTTCGTAAATAATAGGATAAGATAAACATAAAGGTAATTATAATATAAAAGTTTCATAAAAAAACTACCACTCAAATATGTTGATTTTGCATTTGATTCACAAACTAAATGGTAATGAGTTTACGAAGAGATGCATATCTTAGTCCTCTCCACGTGCATATATTACAACACACAAAATAGTAATCACACCAGCTATAAAAACAGGTTAGTGATACAAGCAGCAAAGGATGCTCAATGACCCTTCACAGCCGAATCAGTTAGCAGCAGCAGGAGCAGGATTAAGAGTGATTTCCACATTATCATGGACTCCTTGCAAAAGTAGTTCGCCGTCGTATGCAACTACTTTACGCTTTTTAGCAGCTCTTAGTGTACCAACGAGTGCTTCAAATATATTTGCGCACCGATCATCGTGAAAGAGTTTTCCAAATGTGACCTTCACAATGCATTACATATTTTATTCAACTAATAAAGTTCTATGCATTGAGTCATAAGCAAACTAATTCACATATGCGCAGTAACAAGCAAACTGATTCACCATCACTTACTATATCTTCAGTTGATTCATGGATTTTCATACCATAGTACTATTTCAGCAAATTAATCAATATGCCACATAACAAACATTCATACTTTATGCCAACACATTTAATTACAATTATGCAAATGTGTTACTGTATAGCAGAAATTAAATTCCCTTTTGTGTCAGGGAAAGTCTTGGGAGAAGAGATAGTTTATGAGATAACAATTTTCTGCCTTTTCATTACTTTCATTTCAGCATATATGCCTTGAGGTTATACAATTATTCC
>Ga0228710_1009718_pt1 | contig 13203 bp, 5 predicted proteins | sample MedpolnodulmetaG_FD_177995 | JGI IMG/M metagenome (GOLD analysis project Ga0228710, IMG submission 177995) | Root nodule microbial communities from Medicago polymorpha collected in Santa Monica, California, United States - pink nodules | ecosystem: Host-associated > Plants > Roots > Nodule...
AGTTTGTTGTATTGCATTTTAAGTTAAGATAATAAAAATAAATTATTTTACAAAATTTTGTTTTTCCAAAAAAACTAAAAAATAAATAGTTAATTGTATTATTTTAATTTAATTATAATCGATAATTTTATGTAATTATAAAAACAAAAGTTAAATAAGAATAAAAGAAATAAAAAGTGGTGGGGTAGAGTGTTGAATGAAAAATCATTGGAGAGGATAAAAGTTGAATGAGTGTTGAATAAGAGAGAGAAAATGATGTGTAGTGTTGGGAATTGAAAAAGTGGGTGTTGAATGGTATTGATAGAAAAAACCATTGGACATGGTCTAATATGTTTTTGTTGGATCACATGGACTTACCAGGCTATCCATGTTTGGAAGTGATAACTGCAGGTTATGTTTTTTTTTTCCTTCCAGGAAACTAAGAATTCGCAAATCAAATATTTTACGTAAACTCTTTATAGTAAAGTACTTAATCAAAGTTATGCAACACTTAGCCACACCTCTTGTGAGGGAAATCATTACACGTTGCTTGGTGTCTCATTCGACACGATTCTCCATTGACGGATCTCCTGATTCTCCTCGAAAATGATGTTGCTGAAACTTTTTATTTGAGACATTAGCTCTCTATTTGTTTTTCTCTTTTTGTTGTTTTCTTGTTTCATCTAGCCTTTGTAACCAAAAAAATATATTTAGAGTTGGGTCATTTTTTTTCTTCTAAATTTCAAAAGTTTTGGGGTAAGAGTATAAATCTATAAAGAAACGTGGTTCAAGATGATCATTCTAACATTTTAGATCAAATTTAGACTTTAGAAAAGCTTACAAACCAATTTGCAAAACGTAAAAAAACGTGAGACCAATTTGTAAAATTTGAAAGGAAAAAATATACAAAGACCAATCTATAAAAAAAAGTTTGAAAAATTAGAGACCAACATATAAAAAAAGTTTAAAGTGATGTTTAGTGTGAAGTAACGTGTTTTGACTTATACAAACCTTGTGGGTTTTGTTTTTTTTCTTCTAAGAATAACCTTTTTCGCTTTAGTAACTGTGAAATCCTTGTTGGCTTATACAACCTTTGTTTGTTTTTTTTTTTTGGTTGAGAATAACCTTGTTGGCTTCAGGAACTGTGTAATCCTTTGTTATATGGTTAGGTTTAGGTACAAAATGTATGGTTAGGCTTAAGGTCACACCGAGTAGATGAGAGCAAGGTCAGAGGTAGGGGGCATGCATTGAACATGACCACCTCTATATTTTAACTTTTTTATAGACTATATTCGAGGTAGGAAATATGAAGTCTCTCCCTCGATATGTGACTGGTTTTAGTGACAATGGGATTAAACAATTTTTTCTTTTTCCATTGCAGTTATTATAGTGTTTTTTGTAGAAGTGTTGATCCTCTCTTTATTACATATATACTTTCCAACTCCACCTCAAAATGAGAGAAACTTGCATGATTTGGGATATCAACGATTCTAGAGGTAATCAAAAGTAACACCAACAATCGTGATAAAATGTAGGGACTGTATAGTATAAAACCAATCTGGAGAAAATGTTAGAGAATGAAATTTTCTTTTTTTATAATTGCCTTCTACGTATTTTTACTCATTTGTTCAACTAAAAATATGTCAACGTGAGATCTAAATTAATATAAATTTTCAACGCACCCTTCATGTTTCTTGTATGTCATCCGTTTTACTCATTTTGTATCTGTTCAAATTGTATAATTGAAAACTTAAAAACACATTTCTGATTATAAAATCTGAACAATGACAATATACAAGTCAGCCTCAAACTCCTTCTCTTATTTCTCCATTTTCGCATTTTACCCTAAAATACTCCTAGACCCCCTAAAATATGAAAATTGCTACATTGTGTCATATTTCAAATCAAGTTGTTTGAATTCATCCCTTTGTAGAGTTTACCCACTACAAAACAAGAGGCTAGTTTGCATTTTCTCAAACATTTGGTGTTTTATTTGCGTTTTTCTAACTACTAGTTAGTTCTGTCCGGATTTTAAAATCCAAAACATCTCTTTAGTATTTCGGCATCTAAAATCCGAACAGGGCCGGCCTAAGGGTCAAGCAACTCAAGCAAGGGTTTTAGGCCTCAAATTTTTAGGTGAAACAAAAGGCCTCTAAAATATTAATTTAATTATAAGTATATTATATGACAAATAAAATACAGACATTTGCATGGCTTAACTGATTACCAAAAATGTCTCAATTACTTTTGGTCATCAATTCAAATTTCAGTCTCTGTAAAATTGATTTTATATAAATATTTTGTTAAAAAAATATATATTTTCAAAGGTCACATTAATTTTTTTTCTTTAGGCCTCTTAATCTATTGGGCTGGCCCTGAATCCGAAATAGGCTCTAGTCACAGTCTTAGGGTGATATTGAGATGTCATTATCACATGAAAATAACTCCAAGAACAAGTCAAACTAGAGATATCTCCCAATATGTATCTACCAAACTCGTGAATAAGGAGCATAAAAGAAATTTTGGGGGGCGTTAGAGTTATGGGGGGCCTAAAAAGCAATATTCTAAAATGAAAAAAAATAGGGACCAATTTAAGCCCATAAGCTCAAACCCAGTATAAGCAAGCCAGAGGCGAGCCCACTTTATACTTGTTGTGATTAATATGGGCTATGGTTTCTTTTGCCACCCTCTAACCTTCTCGCAGACCCTATTTAAATTATAAAATCCGAAATTATGGAAGTTTTGGAGGAATTTTTAACGTGTTTTACACTTTTGATTATATAATCCAAAATTCATAAGGCGTTTTTGAATATTAACATAGGAAGTAGTATTAGAATGTAACATTACGAAGAAGTTAGTATATGTTGTCGACGTAAGTCCATATAACAATGAAACACATCATATCTGATATGGAGCAGATCTATAACAGATTTATACTTAGGTTTGAGTTTATAACCTTTTAAAAAGTTTGATATAATCTATAAGTATCCTTAAAGGACTAATCAACATTACTATCTTTAATTAAGTAATTTTATCCATCTTTAAATATGATATTTTAGAGAATATTTACAACATCAAACAATATCATATTTCAATTTTAGTTTATAATAATACATTTAAATATATGAAAATTAATGTAAACCAACATGTTTAAACTACTGAAAATTTGAGCCAATATAATTTAAAACATAAGTCTAAAAGATTTCTTTTTTGTTTGTAGTCTAATCTCTTAGGTTAGATAGATTTCTAAAATTCTAAACATTCTCCATTTCAAGTTCATATGACTTAACTTAAATTTGACCTAGGGTAAACCGTATCGGTCGATCTAGCCTATTTAATTGAGAAAATTGTGAATTTATTAAGTACTCGCTCCGTTCCATAATAACTGAGTCAATTGCAAAAAAAAAAAATGTACCAAAATAACTTACCCATTTCACTCTCCAATACAATATTAATTACTTTTTCCTCTTTATAATTCTAATTAATACTACTTTCATCACTCTCAATTTAATATATTCCACTTTGCATTTATGATAGTGGAGAACACGCCAATACTTAACAAAAACACTTAAAACTATTTATCTCTCCTTTATTTATACATTTTTCTTAATATGTATGAAATAGCTCAGTTAATCTGGGACGGAGGAAGGGAGTACTTATGTTAAAATATTATAAATGAGATATTTGGACAAGCATGTCCCAATCATCAACATGTGTGTCCTTTTTTTCTCCTCAAGATGGACTCAAAATCTCATATCCTCAAGGTAAGATCCAACCTAAGTTAGAATTGGTTTTAACTGCATGCAAGTTGGAAAATTTCTTACCAATTCACTGGAAAGAAACAAATGGGGTATATTTGGTGATGGAGCTATCTACAGAAGAATAGAGATAAACCTTACCTTTGTACCCAGTCCACCGACAACATATCACGTGAATTTGCAGATTTAATGGCCAACTCTAGATATATATATGGTACAATGGAACTTAGCTACTACCGTCTCTTTTGGTGGAAGTGGAACCATCCTCTTTCTTCCATGACAATCGAGACTATTCAAATGTGGAAATCTTCTTCTCACACGACACCAATTACTGCATTATTATTACTGTTATATTACATGCACATGCTGGCATATACAAAGAATGAGAGACCTAGGGCAGGTGTCAAGCTGCCAGATTTTAACTTGGGGGGACTTCTTCTAGGATATCAACAATTCATCATTTATGTTATTTTTAGTATAACATGTTATGATCGTTTATGTTTGTTTGGTTCTCTAATGACAAAATTTGTTTTTGAAGTGATTGATTTGATAAAATTTAATTTTAATTGGTTTAAAAATAACAATAATTAAAACTTAAAAGTGGGTTAAATATAATGTAGTTTATGTTTGAATATATTTGAGTAAAAGTTGTTAAAACAATTATTCATCAAAGACTAGAAACCAATTGTGGAAATGAAATCTCTAAATTATACATTTTAATTAGAATCAATTTTAAAAACAAAATCAATTTGTTTTATGTTTGCACACAAGTTGTCATATTAATTAGTGCTTGATTCTCTAGTGATAAATATTGATTTTAAGTAGATTGATGTCGTAAAATTGACTATACCTAAAAGTAAATCGTATATAAAATAAAATAATTTATATTTAGATATGTAAAAATGAGTCTAACATTAAATTTGAATGAATAAATCAATTGTAGAATTGAAAGACTTAATTTCTGATTTCAAGTTAGAATCGATTATGGAAAGAAAATCAATTCTACTTAACAGCAACAAAAATGTCAAAATCTAATTCATATAAGACTCGTACTTGACCGCGAACAACTATTTCACGCACAAAAGCGTATATCCATCTCAATGTTTTTGATGCGTTGATGTTGAACCGAATTGTCAAATAGATATATATTGCGCTTACATTATCACAACATACCAAAGTGAGTTTTGTATCAGGACAATGTAGTTCTGAAAGTTAGTTTCTAATTCAACATGATTCAAACATTGCATTAGCTATTCCTCGGTATTCGACCTCTCCCCTTGCTCGAGACAAAGTATGTTGTCTTTTCGCAAACCAAGAGGTCAAGTTATCATCAAGACATACACAATAATCAAAGGTAGATCTTCGTATGCATGGACATCCAGCTCAATCTATGTGTGCATACGAGAGGAGCTTGTCGAGGGAGGAGGAATACATGTGGAGGCCAGACTCAATAGTGCCATTTCAACCATTTTTTTTTAGAATAAGTCGAGTTTCTACCATGTTTTACAAGATAAGTGTTACCTCAACACACACACACACACTCTCTCTCTCTCTCTCTCTCTCTCTCTCTCTCTCTCTCTCTAATATTGTCATTTTTTCCCTTCAATTTGAACCGTATTTTTGTGCTCTTTATCAATTAGGGTTTTGCTAACGAGTAACCCGAAACACTTTTCAAGGATTCTAAATTAAGAAATTATTCATCAAAAAATGAAATATTACAATTTTCAATGCATTGAATACACAAATTTTCATAAAAACTTATGATTTAAAATTCTTAAAAAGTCCCTCATATACGCACGTGTCAAACACCAAAACTCTCCTCCTTTCACTCTCATCGGGTCTACACATTAATTAAAGAGCTAATACAATGGATTTCCTCCCGTGTGTTTTTCTCCAGTTTTCTACGGTGTAGAATCTACACAATTAAATGTATTATTTCTCCTAATTTTAAGTTTTCAACATTTATATTTTTAAACATTAATTTTTATTCAAAGGCCGAGATTTAACTAGATCCTACAGTCACCGTTGATGATCCATTCCCGTAATTTTCACATTTCTTTACCGTGGGAAGGAAATATTTGAAATAAGAAATTTAAAAGGAAGTAGTGCAAGTGTAATAGTGTACAGCATTATTGTTAGCTGTATGTATGCCCCAGCAAGGAATGACTAACTAATTATCAAATGAAAATTATGATTCTGAATTTAATTGTTGTTTGAAATTCTTGTTGGTAGTAAGTTGATTTCTGCCCTGAATCTTATCACTTACATATGATTTAAAAATAGTTAAGCCAATGTTGCCTTAAACTTCATTTTTTTTTTCCTTTTTCATACATATATGTCGATAAACAAAATCTAAAAAGAGAGAATTGAAGAGGAGAGTGTGATCATGATGTGAGCTTGCATTGTGAGGGACCAGAGAAGAAAGCCACGTAAACAAACACAGTTTTTGGTGCTATGAACAACTCATAGAATGCAATGAATATGGCAATTTGGCAATATCAATATGCAAATGCAACGTTTCATCTTGTCTTGATGATCAATCAATATATGTAGGGGACAAACGACAATTAAATTTGAGTATGGATCAATAAAGCCATAAAGTACGTAGGCGGCTTCCGCACATAATACCACACTACCAAACCCACTATCCAGCTGTCTCTTTGCTTGCAATTTTGAGATGCCAATAGATTTCACAAACCAAAGCTAGAAGACTCATAAATTGACTCAATAACTTTAAATTTGGTTTAACTAGGGATTTAACATTCACGTAGTCGAGACACAGGTGACCGTTTGATTAAAATGAACGATCCAAAAAATTGTCGATTTTAATGTAATTTAAAAAAATTGAGTTTAAATTTGAATCTGAATCGTCCAATCTTAATCAAATCACCACCAATATTCTAGAGTGCGTGAATGCACATAATCCTTAAAATTAGAGGCGTGCATGATCCAATTCTCTTTAGTTATACCTTCCCACCTTTTGACCTACCCATTTTGTACTATAAATAATCTCACTCACACAATTCAACCACATGAGCCTCAAACTTCCTTAGTGAGTTTCCCTTCCTCTGTTCTAGTGAGTGCCACTTTATTTAACTTTCATATAACTTAACATAGTTCATCTAAATCTTTTCTCTCTATTCCACACTTTGGCAGCAAGATGAAGCCAGCATTTGCAGCTATGTTACTTGTGTGTCTTATTCTTAGCTCATCTATGTTCGAAATGTCCATTGCTGGTACTGGTATGTCATAAGTTCAATTGATGGTTGTTTTACTCTATTACTAATGGTTATTACTTTATTATACTCAACTCATTTTAAATTTTGGATGGATGGTTTGAGATTTTTTTTTTAGGGAAAATGATCATAGTTTAAGATTTTTGTACACCGATTAAAAAAATTATTTAATTTGATTGATGTAATTGCTACCAAAATACATTTATTTTTATGATTTATTACTCTAAATAGGATTTTTAAATAGATTATTGAACTAAAAAAACTATACTAATTAGATCGCTGAATTTTAGTAATTTGTAATTAGAACCCAAAGATAAATTATTTAAAAGTTGAAGTATCTAATTCAAATTGTTTAAAAGTTTGTAAGGATCTAATTAAAAATTATTTAAAAGTTTAGGGACTTGATTAAAAGTTCAGGATCTAGTTAAATATTTTTGACAAATTCAATGACTCCATTACTTCATTTTTTTTCTTTCTTTCATTCAATGACCTATTTAAAAATTAAAAAATACTATAGTTCATAGACCTAAAAGATCAGCTAGTATAATTTTTTATATGTATATTTTTTTTGACAGAAGTATATTTTTATTTATATTTTTTTGAGCAAAAGAAGTATAGTTTTATATGTTACTACTACTTTTATTTTGGACATATAGATTCAATAATTGATGATATATATGAATCAGATTCAGGCCGTTTCTGTTCCTCCAAATGTGGGCAGAGGTGCTCGAAAGCTGGGATGAAGGACAGATGCATGAAGTTTTGTGGGATATGTTGCGGTAAATGTAAGTGTGTGCCATCAGGGACTTATGGGAACAAACATGAGTGTCCTTGTTATAGGGACATGAAGAACTCAAAGGGAAAGCCAAAGTGCCCTTAATTAATTTCTTCTCCATCTATATATACAACTTTGTTCCACTACTGGCCTGCATGTATGTATGATGTATATATCTCTATCTTATGAGATATATATGTACTCTTCTTAGCTGATTAATCTTTGTGTCATATAGTATTGTGAAAGATAATTGGTATGATGAGAATGGGAATAAATTAGGGTCCTCTATAATGCCCTTTTGTGTAATATGTGTTCATCAGGCTTATGGTTTTTTTTTTAGTTTATAAAATAAATAAATACTTTGATTCTCATGATTGTATCTGTTTGTAATGTAAACTTTTACTTTCTTAATTTTAAATAAACAAATTTTCCTTTTAGGCTGCTTGAGAATACCCTTTAAAGATAGACTTGGTATCTTTGACAGCAAGCATTTTGTTGTATTGCTGTATGTTCTATACTTGGGTGTGATTTAATCCTATTTTATTCTTTTAACATTAAAGTTCTATCATTATTCAGCATTTGCTGGTTTGAATATGAAGTAAATTTTATACACTATTATATCCACACATAATTATGAACCTCTAATATTGTTAGAGGAAGGTTAGGCTTTGATGGAAACAACAGAAATTGTCAAATTAGAATTGCAATTTGCTGCCAAAAATGCAGAAACAGGATGATTACCATGATATCAAGCATCAAAAGTAGAAGACAATTTTCTAAGACTAATCTTTCAAGTTTGGAAGTGGTAAAATATTGACATTGCGGACAATTATATTGCGGCAAAATGCATCCAATACGGCTAAAATTGCAATTACCGTGCAGTTTTAGAGACCTGTAAAACTTCTATATTATACAGCAATATGAACCTAACTGTTGAATAATCTTCACTCTAGAATAATCTTTTTACTCTATGAATAAGTTTCCGGCATACAGGACAAACTTTGCTCGTAGGGGTGGCACTTTGATCCGCCAAATTAGAGTTTCTCTCCTCATTCATAATCCTGCACAAAAGCACTCTAATTAGAATCTCATATAATTCCAATTTTAATGCATGTTTGGACTGAAATCGAGTTTAGTAAAATCATTGTGACGCTATCATTTCATTGAAACTCCAAATTGACATCAAGTTAAGTAAAATCACTGCGGCGCTATCATTTCATGGTAAATTCAAACATAGATTTAGTGCATACCTTTGTGCACAGTCATAGCAAGTGGCACAATGACCACAAGGAACAAAGAAACAGTTGCGTTGTTCATCATAACAAATTATACATAATTTTTCATCATATAACTCCTCTGACCCATCTGAATCTGATTCTTCCTTTTCATGAAAAATGTTTGTTCCATATGTTACTGGATTAGGCTGCATCAGAGGTTCGGTTTCAGTTACTTCTTGCGCTCCAGCGACATTGTGAATTTCACCATAATCAGCTCCAAGGCATTTCAATATCATAAAAATCACAATCATGAAAAGTCCTTCAAAATGAAAAAGGTAAAAGTCACATATAGATATAAAAAAAAATGTAACATAGGAAACAAAGTTTTCGTAAAATAATAATAGTTTAATTTAAGGTACCTAAAAGGATTATGTAGGAAAAAACACGAGCCATAAAAGAAATTTCAACAAACCATGCATCATCATCATCATTTCCCTGTAGTCAGTTCATAGGAACCATAATGAATATACATTGAAAAAAATATACAATAAGATGATATGAATTATAGCAATAATTAGTTAGTCTTACATTTTTTGGTGCTGTTAGAACTAAATAATATGTGATAGGGAAAAAAAGGTCAAGTTTGCACGATCCATTCCGAGTAGAGCACTTATTCATGGCTTTCGTAGTATCATATATCTTTGCAGAAACATTAATATGCAAAGTCAAGATTATGTTCCTAGCATTCATGTTCAGAATCCCAATTTGGTACCTATCATCTTCCTCAACAATGTATTCAGATTGTTTACCTGCCAATTGTAGTAATTAATAACAGAACATAATTTCAACAGAAACACACTGCATTTTCCAAATTTTCTAATGTTAATATCACTTTTTTCATAAGCATATGTCAAGAAATTTATCTAAGTCAGCTGTGATTGAGGCCTTATTTTACTGCTTTCTACCGCAAAATTATACATTGCAAAGCAACCACATTTTAAAATCTTGGTCATGACAGTATCGAATCATATACTGAATTGTACATCGAAAAGACTTTAAACTATTTATCTTCAAGCATAAGCACTTGTGAGACTGTTTGTGAGAACTTATAAAAACAGTTTAAGACATGTATGTAAGCTCTCTAAGATAGCTTATCGAAACAACTTATAGCATATAAGAAAACAATTTGACTTTATTTTATCTGTTGTGATGGAAATAGTTATAATAAGCACTTATATGTGATAAGTATAAGCTGCAAACTAAGCTGTTTATCCGAATGTGACCTATATACATTTGATCAGCATTGAAAATGAAAAGTTGCATGCTCAATGCTAATGCAATGAGTCTAACTATAAACACTTCTTACAGTATTAGCTTTGGAATCAGCTTACCATTGTTAGGCTCTAATTTTTCAAACCTTTTTTCTCCTGTGAAACAAGAATGAATCTTTCATCAGAAAAAATGAAATTCTTGAAGAATAACATAATAAAAAGAAAACCAAGATTACAAAGAAATATTAACCTTTAATCACTACCCCTTCAAGCTGATTCAAACTGCTAGATTCTGCTTCCCACCTCAAACAAATAGTGGAGCCTTCATTTAACCACAAAGAAATTCCCTATATATGAAAAAAAAATCAAATTAATATCTTCATAGGCTTTAACACAACATTCGAGTAAAAAACAATGTCTCATACCTTGCGACTATATGCTTCAACAACTAAAAACTTCGATGTAGTCCAATTTATTTCGGAATTTAACTCGGGTTTCTCATTGAAAGCATAAAGATGAATATCATTATTAGTATTGGTATACTCATTTGTCACTTCAATTTGTTTCACAAAAAGCGAACGTGACTGTATCAAACGCGATGAGCTTGGACCAAGAATCAAACGAGCGTCACCATAGAATCCATATAAAAGACTAGTTGAAACTGCAAACGCAATTCAAAAAGAAGAATAAATAAAAAGAAGAAAAAAAAGAATGTGACAATGTTTAAGAAAGATTATGAAAAGTGTACATGCCACACAAATAAATGGTGAATGTAGCAATAAAGAACGCCATTGTATCTTGCCATCCAATAGAGTGAGACTGTGTTTGAATTGGAACCATTGAGGATTGGTATGTTGAAGGATTAGACAATGGTAACCATAGTGATCTTTGCATTGAAATGGAATTTTATTTTCTTTGTTGTGAATTTTCTTGCATAACAATATAAGACCTTGAGTATGTATATGTTGGAGGGAAGAAAATAATAATAGATTGAAGAAGACTTGTAGTTGAGATAAGAATTAGAATTGGAATTAGAATTAGAAGTGTTGTTCGGTTGTTAGTTACTAGCTAGCTTTCTGTACTTAACAAACGGCCAACTGTTTTAATGTGAGAATGTTGACTGACAAGTATACTTTCATGTGTTAAATAGCATGAAATGAAATATTATGCATCAAGTTAGTAAGAATGGAAAGGAAACTAACCTTGGTTAATTTAATTTTACTGTTTTTATTAATTAAAATATATTTTTTAATAATTAAAGAGTACATATTTCATATTTGAATTGGTTTTATTTTTTAAACATATTTGAATTGGTTATTGAAAAGAAGGAAAAAAAAAACATAAAATGTGTGATCGTTAGAGAGAGAAAGAGAGAAAATACCAATTTGATTCTCAAAATTCTTAAATACCAATCAAGATAAAATGTGTCATAGAGAAATGCTAGCAACACACCTTTTAACACACACTTTTCAACACACTCTCTTTGATTGGTTAAAATTCACATGGGACCCACCAAATTTATATGGGACCCACATGATTTGGTGGGACCCATGTAAATTTTAACCAATCAAAAAGAGTGTGTTAAAAGGTGTGTTGCTAGCATTCCTCATATGTCATAATCATAAAAAACTAATTATATTGGTATATAGGTAAAGTGATAAGTATCATCTCAAACCCACACAAAGAACTACGAGATGCTAGATTTAAACTTAGATGAAAATATATATTGGTATTGTCAAGTGCTGAACAAGATCTTAAGAACTATGCAAATATAATTTAACCTACTTTAAATTTCTTAGATGGGTAAATTGGTATTTCCTATAAAAAAGAAAGGTAAAATGTTAACGAGTGTCTCGGGACACTTTTCAAGAATCTTAAATGGTAGATTTTTTATGAAAACTTATGTATTTAATGTATTAAAAATTGAATTATAACTTTTTTAAAGAATAATTTTCTAATTTAAAATGCTTAAAGAGGGTTCCAAAAGTACTCGTTTCCAAGACCCATAAAAAAATGCGTCTTTTTACTAGAGTGCCCAATTGATCCTTGAATCTTACTTAAATTAACTTTTAATTTAATTTAAAATACCAATTTATCAGCTAAGATTCCAAATACTTGCTCCGAAGTACTATTACTTTTTGGAAAGAAAAAAAAGGTTTTTTTAGCAAAGCAAACTTAATTGAGGAATACTATCAATTGTCACTTTTCAACCCTCACTCTTTTATATGATGGAATCAATGCATGACCCACTATTTTGTGTTGGTTCAATTTTCAAAGTGCAGACCCACTATGATTTAAATTAATAAGAGAGTGAGTAATATAGAGAGTGTTCAAAAGAGAGTGTTGTTAGCATTACTCAACTTAATTTATATCACAAAACTATGGTTATTAGCCCAACAAATGGTCACTCTCGCAAGTGTATGGGCAGTAGGGATGGCAAAAAAATCCACGCCCGTGGATATCCGTTGATAAAATCCGTCACGGACACGGAGCGGATACCTTAATGGATATCCACGGATAAAATAAACAGATATTTTAATTATCCGTTGTTTAATGGATACGGATGCGGATTCAATGGTATCCACACCCGCGGATATCCATACCCGCTATTAAATCAAGTAAATTACATAAATAACCTAATAACTTTCAACTTCCTAAGCAAAAACCCTCTTATTGTGAGTGTTATTTGTTATTACGTTCCTTTAAAAGAAAGTGAAAGTGGTTGGGATTGTTGAAGGAAGAAGCTTTGTTTTTGTTGAATATGATGAACTTTACTTAAGCTTTTGTTAAATCAAAGAACCTTATTTTTATTAATTGTAAGAGACTTTATTTATGTTTTGTTAAGTCAATGATCTTTGTTGATATTGTAATTTATAGATATTATGTTTTACTAAAAAGAAAATGCATGTGATGAACCTTTGTTTCTAAATTTTAGGTAAAAAAAATAAATAAATTTATATATATATA
>Ga0228710_1009719_pt1 | contig 13202 bp, 11 predicted proteins | sample MedpolnodulmetaG_FD_177995 | JGI IMG/M metagenome (GOLD analysis project Ga0228710, IMG submission 177995) | Root nodule microbial communities from Medicago polymorpha collected in Santa Monica, California, United States - pink nodules | ecosystem: Host-associated > Plants > Roots > Nodule...
GTCAGAGAAGCGGTGGACTGTTGCAGGAGTGTAAATGAGGCACTATATATACTTGTGGTGCTTGCTATCACAAAATATCAAAAATTACAACGAGCTTGGACTTGCTATATCAAAAATATCACCCTTTGTGTGTGCCTTATTCGTAACTTTCAGCATTATCAATGTATATTATATGTCCGGTACTTATGTACCGGAGGTGAAGCAAAATTAAATTTAAAAAATACACATTCGATAGTTATAGACAGAATGTGTTATTAAGGGCATTTTTATAACTTTGGGGGGCCTAAAGAGATATTGAGGGGGCCTAAAAAGCAATCCTCATAGCAAGAAATCTAAAACAAAAGGCATGTAGCACCGTTGGGTAGATTTGACTATTGATTTTTTTTTAAGGACAGTTGCTCTTTGCACTTATTGAATTACTCTATCCCTAAAATAAGCGATCGGAAGATGGAAGATAGCATCTAATGGAAGGAAAAAAAACCAATGAATCGTATTTCTTGATATATTTTATGTGACCAGAAGTTACGATGTGATAAATCGAGAGGATTTTGAGCAAAATTAAAGGGCCATAGAGCAATTCTCTTGGATAAGAATGTTGTGCTAGAAATCTGGTGATGGTGATGTAAATTGCAATTTTCATAATGTTTAAAAGACTATGTTGTTTGTAAATTGCATGATGAAATTCTAAGAAAACTGCTCTTTAGGTACATAGAGTTTATAGGTCTTTGGTTCCCTAGGACATGGCCAGTATTATGGTCAAGGCAGCCCCAGTGCTAATTTTCCCCCGTAATTTTTTTTTCTTGTTGATATATTTTTTTTGAGTAATGATATTTGAACAATCATTTGAGACAATTTTTGTGGCAATTTTTCCCCCTCTTTTTATATGGTTAAAAACAATGAAGAAAGAAAAAGGAAGAGAGAGAATAAAAGGATAATGTGAGTATGAGAGAGAAAGTTGTCACAAAGTGATTGTACAAATATCATTTCTCATTCTTTTTTGTACCTTATGATTAGTATTTTTTTTTTATCTTGTTTCTGAATTAGATTATGAGGTTAGAGTTAGAGATAGCAAAATCGGGATAAAGTAGCATTTTGAATTCATTATTTGTATGTACATAGACACCTTATTATTGATAGCAAATGCTTTTCGTTTCAATTTACCTAATCATAAACAACCAATACATTCCATATTCAAAGCCAAGATCAGATTCAGCTCTGCTAAAAAAAAATATTAGATCCAACTTTATCGAGTTGAAGGGTAATTAATTACCGTTCTATATTTATGGGACGAACGACAATTAATTTCTGTTTAGAAGCAAACAATAGTTAATTGTGGTTAGATGTATTTTGATGAATTCGAGGTATTTGTGAGCAAGCACTAGGTGCCTAAAGAGCAAATTTTAAAATTCTTTTTTTTTAAGAAATCAAAATGAGATTATATTAAACATCAAGAGAGATTCATCTCGCACAAAGTGTGCAGAGAGAATCACTCTACAAAGTTACAAAGATAAGTGTCTAATGCCAATGGAAGAAGCACAACGAAACTAAACAACAATAAAGGAGCTAGTCTCTAACACCCATACATAGAAGAGGGTCCCGCCACCGGTCAATGTAACTAAAGGCGGAAGTAAGCTTATTAGCTTTCAACCATAAAAAAGACGTTAACTTAACATTGTCCAACAAAAGAATCACATCCTTGGTTTTGTAATTGAAAATCATGTTGTTTCTTTCCTTCCAAATGAGCCAAACACTAGCATGCTAGATGACTTGAAGAAAAGAGTGAGTATAACGCTGTAATCCTGCTAAATTACCAAACTGATGAAGATTGTCACGAACCAGCTCCAGAGATATGAAAGAAATGTCGATCCACTGGTAAATACACTGCCACAAGCCGCTAAAGGTATCACAGCGGCAAAATAGATGATGCGATGTCTCTTGACTGCCACACCCTCCCACACAAGTAATGTCATCTTGATGGAGGGCTCTCCTGCGTAGGAGGTTATCTTTAGTTGGTAGTCTGTTGCGGAGAAGACACCAAACGAACACAGAAACCTTTAACGGAACATGTTTTAGCCAAGCTGCATCATAAAGACCGGTCTCCACAGGTGTAGTAGGAAGCGTAAGATACTTATATGTCCCCTTAACAGAGTAACTGCTAATAGGATCAAGCACCCACCTCCACCTGTCACTAGTAGATACCTGAAAAGCAATGTCACACTGCAAGGACGAACACTCCGACACAGACTCCTCTTCCCAGGCTAATAGGCGCCTCCTCCAAGCCCAAGCACCACCAACTACATCCCACCCTCTCTCTGCCATCTCCTTCACCGTCGCCCCTTTACTTTCAGACAACTCAAACAAGCGGGGAAATTGCACTCGCAAGGGAGTTTCCCCCACCCAATTATCTAACCAAAAATAAGTGCCAGTCCCTCCACCAACCACCCTACGAACATTATCCTCGAACCAACTCCCCACCCCTAATCCGGCGCTGTTACGGATACCGCATATCATCCTCCACCACACTGAACTGTCACCACCCCCTTCCTTCAACCGACCTCCCTCCTCTCCATATCTCGCCTTTAGAACTCTATACCACAGTCCGTCCTTGTCTACCAACATACGCCAACACCACTTTCCTAACAGAGCAACATTAAACTCCCTCATCCTCCTAACACCTAAACCTCCCTCCTCCTTCGATAAACACACAGTATCCCAGCCTACCCATGAAATTTTCCTGACCTCCTCACAACCCCCCCAAATTTTTTTTTAAATAAAGATTCTATGGAAGAATTTATACCTATGGGGGCCTTGAAGAAGGAAAGAAAGTAAACCGATAGAGATGACAAGACAGATTTTAGAAGAATCAGACGACCACCAAACGAAAGGAATTTGCTTTTCCAGTTCGACAATCTATTTTTTATAATGTTCAAAAGCGGTCTCCAAAAATCCAGCTTATGCGGATCCCCTCCTTTAGGCAGCCCCAAACACAAAAGGTAAGGTTCCAACTCGACAATTCAAAATTGAAGCTGCATCAGACAACCAAGAAGTCGATACAGTAACTCCCGTAATCAAACTTTTGTGGAAATTAACCTTCAGACCAGACACTTGTTCAAATATCAACAAAACAACCCTCATCGAACGCACATTAAGCCAACTCTTTTCGCCAATAAGCAATGTATCATCTGCGAACTGTAGGTGAGACAGGCACATAGTATCCACAATGTGTATGTTGATATTTAGAGTATCCACAATGAAGACCCTCATATTTGAGATCTTAAACGGATCTCACATGGACACGTCATTTTTATTTTATTTTTTAATAATAGTACTTAATATGTACTCAACCACTTCAATGGAGATCCTCTATAAAAGGTTTAAATGAGTCCCACTAATAACTACTTCAATATTATAGCATTTCTATGTAACACTGGATTTTGCATCTACTGTTTGAACATGATGGAATTTTATAAATTTTGATAACTTCAAAAAACAAATAATTGTTAAAAAAGATGTTTTTGTTAAGTAGAGTCCAAAATTTCATAGGCGTTTCATTCATTTCAGCCTCCAATAAAATTATTCTTTTCATAATTTCTATCAATTCCCCATTTCTTTTCCCTGTTATTAACATAATGCCAGATTGTCTAGCTCGGCTATAAACTGTTTTTCTTTCAGTTTGTTGACTACACTGTACGACCAAGTGAGGTGGACAAGACAAGTTAGCCATCTTCACCAAGTTCTAATAATCAAGAGTATGGATGGGATACATAATGGTCCCTGTTGGCTATCCATATCAAAACTTTTTTGTAGCATAATATCCCAATGTAACCTTCGCCATGATATAAGATTAAACACATAGCTGTGACTGAAGTGACAAAGAAGAATAACAAGACGGTTAAAGTAGAAAAGCCAACCTTTGAAGTTGTGTTCTAGGTTAAATGATATTTGTACAACCATTTTCTAACAACTTTCTCTCTCATACTCACATTATCTTCTTATTCTCTCTCTTCCTTTTTCTCTCTATTATTTTTGACCAATCAAAAGAGAGAAAACCAAAGTTGTCATAAAAGTTGTATCAAATAGTTGTTCAAATATCACTGCTCAATTTCTTTAAATCTTTCGGTATCCAAATCTAAATGAATAGAATAAGAGTGAGATCACAATAGTCCATGGACTTGTGTTATTTATAATTTATACTGTTCATTTAGCATAGAATGCAATGAATTGAGTCCCATCATTTACTTGTGAAAAAGAAATGAGGACAATATGTAAAACTTACAAACCGATACATAAAATTAGAACAAAAAATCGCCTCTGATCATATTTCTGAATGCCCACATAAATTACAATCTCAATAACCAGCTATTTAAGCTGAAACCTAACTTTCAAAGAAATAAAAGAAAGCTTCATCATTATTTCTGCCCGCATTTCGGATACGCCCAGTTGGTACAAGCTATCAGGTTCCGTCATCAAGGTAGCCAACTTCAACTAACTAGATTAACATACTCCAATAAATGCTACATACCTAGGTATCTGCATATGTGAAGACCAGTCAAATAAGCAATGCTTCCCATTCAAGTGTTTCACCGGCAAACATGGGAATAATATCTCCAAATGGAAACGATAGACACTCGGGTACTCTCCAAGGAGATTTCCTCAGTTTAATCTTTGACTTGTTTCTGGGGATACCATAGAAGTCAGGTCCATTAAAGCTTGTAAAAGCCTCCAGCTTGTCAAGTGCACCGGCCTAAACACAGGCAACAATTTCATAAGACATTAAGATTAAATTCCACAACTTTCAGAGCAAAATACGAGTCTTTGCATCAAAAGACATACCATGCATACTCAGATAAGCAGTTTATCGTATCTTAAAACACGAGAATTGTTAGGTATCAAGAGAAACATCTGCTAGTTTATACCAGGAAAAAGGGAAGGAATGTAATTCAATTTATAGATAAGATAGTTGGTAGTTAGACCTTCCACGCTATCATTGGAAAACCAAACATTGATAGGTTCCTAACAAATTGGTCCAGCCTTCCACGCTACTTACCTTGGAAAAACGCGTGGCTGCACTGGAGCTGTTCCCAACAGAATGTCCAATGATGCTGGAAAAACACTCCAACAACACTGGCGTCACTATTTGCTTAGCAGAAAATTCTGTCTATATATACACTGACCAGAAAAGCCTCAGACACATGCTGGAACAGAGGACTACAACAAAAAATCAGCAAAATTACTTGGCCAAACTCTTGGGCTATGAGTTTGAAATTACATACAAGGTTGGATCTTCTAACAAGTTAGGTGATGCATTGTCTAGGAGAGAGGAGGACTTGGGTTGACATCTGTTATCCAAACCATTCTGGCCTGACTTCACCGTTGTCACTCAGGAGATTCAATCAGACCGGGGCTGAACAAAATTATGAATGATCTCTGAAGTAACCCCAACTCTCATGCACATTTTACCTTGGTGCAGGATAAATTATATTACAAAGGGGTGGGTGGTTTACCATCTTCTACTTGGATCCCTCGATTATTGAAGTAGTTCCATCCTACTCAGGTCAATCAGGTATCTACAAAACTTACAGGCGACTTTTCCAATCCTTTTATTGGACAAGGGATGAAAGGCACGGTTATGGAATTTGTGGCTGCTTGCACAATCTGTCAACAGAATAAATATCAAGCTTCTTCACCACAAGGTCTCCTACAACCTTTACCCAGTCCTAATGCAATCTGGGAGGAGACCGTCATGGACTTTATTATAGGGCTATCTTAATCCAAAGGGTTTGATGTCATCTTAGTTGTGGTCTCTGAAGCATGGGTACTTGTAAAAGAATAATTCAAATTAATCTTCAAAGAAACTCAAACATATTGCAATTAAATCCCCTCTGAAACCTACCCATATGCACATTTGTGAAATGAATAAGCAAATGCAACATTGATCTGCGTAATCTAATATAAACTTGTAAGAGTGTTACCTCTTCAAAAACCTTGGCATATAGTGACAGAGCAACTGGGGAGTTGTAGATGCCAGCACATCCACAAGCAGATTCCTTTTTACGCCTATCATGCGGAGCACTATCAGTTCCAAGGAAAAATCGTCTACTTCCACTAGTGATAGCTGAAACAATAGCCTGTCCTAAATAAAGGACAAAAGGAATTAATTAGCTAATGCATGGTTAGATAACCAAGAGGTACAGTTTTGTCTAAAAGAATATTATTGTTCACTAATAACATTTTCTCAACCAAACTTAAGAATTAGCACAGCCTATAAAGTCTGAAACTCTTCAATAGGACTGTGTACTCTCTGCAACAACATTAAAATTTATAGAAGTATAACGATGTTCAAACTTCGAATGCCATAAGATGTACTGAAGACATTTATCTCTTTTACCATGCAAGTCAGATCAATTAAAAATCTGATAAATTTACTGAAGACAGTGTCACACCACAAGAATATTATAAAATCCGTACTTTTTAAATCATTACTCCCCTCGGTCACTATTATAAACAAAGATTCTTTTTCAGGTTCGTTAAATAACCAATGTAATTGGCCTATATTATAAACCAGATACATCAATTATTCAATGAATATGAAAAAAGGAATATATGCTTATAATAGTGACCGGAAGGAGTAGTTCAATTCTTTTGACAACCATTGTTTGAAAATTTAAACCTAAAAACTCTCATATAACTCTAAAAGATGTTGAAACTCTGAAAAGTAAAGGAAGAGAAACAAAGTAACATACTGTGGATCTCTCTTTTAAGCACGGGAAGACAGTAATTGTGAGGCTGCAAGCCACCTTGGAACAAAGCATTGCGATTGAGAAGAATATGCTGAGGTGTAACTGTTGCTGCTACATAACCTTACAAAAATAGAAAAAATATCAGAATGATTTTACAACTGCAGTACAGTACAATAAATTGGCAAAAGAAACTATCCCTAGTAATTTACTACAATACCTTCTTTGCAAGACTCTACAAATTTAACAGCATCCATGGTAGTAATATGCTCCATCACAACCTTCAATTGCGGAAGCCTTTGAATTAAAGGCTCTAAAATTGTTTCAATAAAGACCTTTTCCCGGTCAAAAATATCAACTTCTGGATTTGTAACCTCTCCATGAACCTGTCATGTATACTGATTCACTGATAAGAAAGTGCAGAGAATTTTTTTGAGAACTTTATATATTATATATACATACAAGACATGCATAAAGAAGGAAACATGTCAATGGACCACATTTGGCTTGCCATAGGAACCACTTGGCTCATTGTCAACTATTGAAGAAGTGTTTGATGAGTGCTAAATTTGATATCCAAAAACATAATTCTATTACAAAGGTGTAACGATTATTACAACAACAATTTAACTAACGATAACTTACTAAGAAATTAGAAATTAGAATCTAGCATCTTCAATCAGAAAAAACATGACACCATAGAGCATGAAATACATTTTTATGCAACAGTATAATGGTCTCGTTTGATTGGATACAGGCATAACCACTAGTGAGACTGATTGAGAGAGTTTATGAGAACAGCTTATGACATGTCTGTAAGCTGTTTTCAGCTCATTTTCATAATCTCTCTACGGTAGCTTATGAAAACAACTTATAGCTTATATGAAAACAATTTGATTTATTTTATCTTTTGTTATAGAACTAACATATACATAAGCACTTATAAGATAAGTGCTTAATTAAGTTAATTGTCCAAACGGGGTCTTAGAAGATTAAATATAGTCCCTCCCAAAAAAGAAAAACAAAAAATTGAGCAAAGGACGTTATTAAACATAAATAAACAACACAACAGAGACAAACATAAAAGTAAACAAATTACCAATAATGGTAAACCTTGCTCAACCATTTCCTCAAGAACAGAATAACAATTTCCAAAAAGATCTGTAACACCATCTTGAGAGTTTGTTGTAGCTCCAGCAGGATACAACTTCACACCATAAACAAGTCCACTTTTTTCTGTCAATGCAAATAGCAGCAACATCAAGTAGTGTAGTAATTTATTGGATGAACATAACAAATACACAAAAATCCTTCAAAAAAAAAACTTAAACTTGACTTAAAGCAAGACTCATATATCAAAATAGAGACAAAAATTAAATTAAAATTTGAGGGTAATATTTCTTAAATTCGTGTGATTAGACTGCTCACTTGCAAGTTGAATCTCATTCGGAGTTGTAGCATCAGTGAGATAAAGTGTCATGAGAGGAGTGAAATTGGAAGTTTTAGGTATTGCTTTCAAAATAGATTCTCGATAAGAAATAGCAGAAGATGTGGTAGTGATAGGTGGTTTCAAATTGGGCATGATAATAGCCCTTGCAAAATGCTTTGCACTGTGAGGGGTTACAGCTTCAAGAAGAGCACCATCGCGAAGATGAAGATGAAAATCATCAGGTTGTGCAATTGTTAGCTCCATTCTTTCTGTCTTTGCTGTTGCTTCCGATGGCAGTTGCAGCTCCTCTGTTGGCCTTGCTCAACTCTGCACCGTTGTCAGAGACTATTGTAACCTTTTTTTTGTTTTTGCAAACAGGTATTGCAAACGAACAACCTACAACATATAGGTATATACTTATGGATGCAAATAAAGGTGGACATCTTAAATAAATTATGCCCTTATTTCAAAGAATCGCAAACTATTGTTTCTCTTGAAAGATCAATCCTATACTTAGCAGTACAAACTATAAACAAGACTAGTTACTGACTGAAATTCTTTTGGAAACCTAGTAGAAATAAGTTTGTTTAAAGTAGATAGCACTACACCTTATAATTGATGGGCAAGTAGAAAAACAATCAGAAGCAAAGTCAGAAACAATTTGCCTATGTATTCATGAAATAAAACAAATATCTTAATACAAAAGAACTTATGCCTAGTTAGTTCTGTCTAAAAAAGATTGTAATATATGCAACGCACAGACCAATCAAGTGCAATCCGAATTGCACAGTTCACACTTGATAGTAACAATGGCTCATCGGTTGTGTAAAAGCAAGACCATAACTAAAACAATAAAGTCCAATCACAATCATGTAGCTAACTATCTTTTTACAGATACTTCAATCTTAAACATTCTACCAACACACCTAATCTCATTAAAATCAAAATGACAAAATCTCTGTGACTTTTACGTAATCGACCAAAATAAATCCCAAACAAGCCCTCATTAATATCATTGATAGTACCAATGCTGCACACAGGTTATTGATACAAGTTCTAAAAGGGCTTGTACACAAAATTAATCTGTTATGTTAATAATCGTTGAACATAACAAAATCATCGAATTCGAACGTAACATCGAAACGCACAAATTAATTGGAGCAAACCAGAAGCTGATTATGTAAAAGCTAATAGTGATGCAAATTTGTCTGAAATTGATACCTGGGGATTAGGGGCAGTAGTATCTGCTACTAGGAAGAAGGATGACTTCGAAGATCAGGCAACAGCTGAGGCAGCGTATGGGATGTACAAAACGATGAACTGGGCTTCAGGTCGGTTGTTTTCGAGAGTGAGAGTGAGAGTGACTGTGACAAACTCGTAAAAATAAAAATGGTGAATGGAAGTGATTCTGTTTCTAGATCTTACATGGGGAAGATAATGCTAGGCATTAGAAATAGGGTTAAATATTTTTTTAAACTTTTTTTAGTTTTTAAATTTTTCGATGAAATTTTGCAGAAATGTACAGAATGTTGTAAAAATCTCTCCCAAAAAATAGATTTTTTTAACAAAATATAAATTAAATATGAATTTTTAACCACAAAAATATAAAAAATCATATTTAATTCATGTTTTGTTAAAAAAGTTTAATTTTTTTTTGAACACATTCTTATAATATTATAAATTTTTTTGCAAAATTTTATTCAAAAATATAAATTCTACATATAAGTTTACTTTCAAGGAGGGACCAAAAGTGAAATTGAAATTTTTTTGAGACTATAAGTTGAAGAAATTTTTTAGAGGGACTAAAACGAAAAGTTGACATATTCATAGAATTATAGTGATCAAAAACATATTTAACCCTTAGAAATATGAGAGGGATGAGAATAAATTGGCTCATTCATGGGCTAGCCAAATATGCCTTAGTAGAGCCTGCTGAGAAATTTTACCTGACGTCCCAACATTTGTACTAATACCCTTACAAATCATCGAAAATACCTTCAAAAACCACATCTATTCAACCCATCATGTTTTTCTCTCAATTGTTTATTTGATTTCCTTGTCTAATTTGGTGCAGACCCATTTTCACTGAAAACTCATCAAAATCATCTCATATTTGTGTTTTAATTTGATACATTTTTGTTATTAATTGAAGTTAGATCTTTGTTTTTGATGAGTTGTTGTTATTATCTTAGAGGGTACGACCTAATTTGGCAGACTGAATAAGAAGCACATGAAGCTTAGAGTCTGCATTAATTGAAACTAACTTCACTAAATAAGAAGCTTAGCCATGGTTTTGGCAAAAACATCAAGCTTTTTTATGGTGATAAATTATTATTAAACTTCAATACCATAATACGATCAAATATTCTAATCCGTTGGGTGTTTAGTTGCGAAATGATAAAGTAATTTTTTTTATCTAAAACTAAAGTAGATCTCTGATTGTTTTGCTTTGAAAAAAGAAGAATTTTTTTTAGAAAACTTGTAAGGATGAATGGATGTAATTTTAAAAAGGATTAAAATTGATATTTTTTTTATAATTTATAAAGGTAGGGATATAATTGTTGGGGTGTTAGGTAAAATTTCCTAGAATTTGTTCGGAATCCCCTTATGTCCATTTGTAATGTTAATTTAGAGCAGTGTTATATCATGCGACAGAATTTGACCCGAATCCATCACGACAAGTATATAGCCTGGTAAATTGGGATAAAGCGGGAAAACAAGGGAGGGTATGGTTATGATTTAGAAAATATATAGTGTAAAATAGGCATCGTCTCTCGCGATAACTAGCAATACTCGTTAATTTAACTCTGATAAAATTAATCTTTTTTATAAAATAAAAAAAAGTAAGACAAAACAACAAGGTCCAAACAAACTTTTTTGTTTGTCTTGAACAATTGTTTATCTTATGCCAGATTTAATGGGCAAAGAATTATTTTGTTATTTAGATAACTTATACTTGGCATAAAAAGTTGTGATGTTAGTTACTAATGATATGAATAACTTCACATATTCAATACAAGTGTTTCATTAAAAAGTTTAGCTAATTAATGAAATAAAATAAAAACTACAAGAGATGTAAGCGTGTGTGTGTGATGATTTAATGTTATTCGGTCGTATGTTGAGTAGAAGAGTAGAGCTATTGGTCTTTATTTAGAGGATTTTTCACACTTTAATCATTTCATTGATGATAACATTTTATTGGATCTTCCATTGTGCGGTCGAAGTTTTACTTGGTTTAGTGGGGGTGGTTCTTCTATGAGCCGTCTTTACATATTTCTTCTCTCAAAAAAATGGTGTGCTCGATGGCCTCAATTGATTTAGTAAGCATTATTACGTGGACTATCAGATCACTGTCCTCTTTTATTATTAATTGATGAAGAAAATTGGGGTCCTCGGCCTCAACAAATGTTGAAATGTTAGGCGAGTCTCAAAGGGGGCCTTAAAATTTGGCATCAGACTCACACTCAAAATATTGACGACCTTTCAAGACCGTATCTCTACCCTTGACGCTAAAGGGGAGGAATATGATCTGGATTTGAAAGAAGTTGAGGAATTACACTCTTTTTCAGACAATTTGCATTCTCTATCTCGCATCAACGCTGGCATACATTGGTAGAAATCTAGATTGCTTTGATTGAAAGAAGGTGATGCTAATTCTAAAATTTTTCACAATATCATGTCATCTAGGCGAAGGGTCAATAATATTATTTCTTTATATGTGAATGGGTTTATTGTCGAAGATGTGGATGGGTTCGAGGAGCAGTTTTTAGCCGCTTTGCCTCACATTTTTGCTTAGTTGTCGCAGAAAGACCTAGTGTTGATAATCTCAATTTTCATACTCTTAATGTGGAACAGAAGGGGATTTAATCAAACCATTTACCATAGAGGAAGTGAAACAAGTGGTGTGAGACTATAATAGTTACAAGAGTCCAGGTCCTGACGGTATTAATCTAGATTTCATTAAGGATTTTTGGCCTGAGATGAAGGATGATGTTATGCGATTTATTTTTGAATTTCACAGGAACGGGAAGTTATCAAAAAGTATTAATAGTACTTTTATTGCTCTCATCCCTAAAGTTGATAGCCCTCAACGTCTAAATGATTTTAGACTCATATCTTTGGTTAGCAATTTATATAAGATTTTATCTAAGGTCCTAACTAATAGACATCGTTGTGTTCTGGGCAGTGTCATTTCTGAATCTCGGTCGACTTTTTGTCATGGTCGAAAAATTCTCGATGGTATTTTGATTGCTATTAAGTTGGTGGCAGATGCTACCCGTTCTAAGAAAGACATACTTCTTGTTAAGGTAGATTTTGAGAAGGCTTCTGATTCAGTTGACTGATGTTATCTTGAAGCAGTGATGTAAAAAAATTAGTTTTCCTACCTTATGGCGGAAGTGGATAATGGAATGCATTTGTACGGCTTCAACTTCCGTCCTTGTTAATGGGTGTCCTACTGATGAATTCAAAATTGAGCGGGGGTTTAAGACAAGGCAATCATCTCTCTCCTTTTCTATTTTTAATTGTTGTTGAAGGTCCTAACGTAATGATTAATGCTTTAGTAGATACTGGTCTTTTTACTGGATACAAGGTGGGAGCCTCTGATTTAGTTTCAATCACTCACCTTCAATTTGTTGATGATATTTTACTTGTTGGAACTAGAAATTGGGCCAATATTAGAACTTTAAAAGTTTTGCTTCTTTTTTTTGAAGGATCGTCTAGCCTTAAGGTGAATTTTCACAAGAGTATTTTGTTTGTGATTAACATCTATGAGTCTTGGTTGACTGAGGCATCCTTTATTCTTCGTTGTAAAATGGGTCGTTTACATTTCCTTTACTTGGGGATACCTGTTGGGGGAGACTCCCGAAAACTAAACTTTTGGCATCCTTTGATAGATCGAATTGAGTCAAGATTATCTGGTTGGAATAGCATAAATCTTTCTTTGGGTGGTCGATTGGTACTCTTGTCTCACACTCAACTTTCTTTCTTTCCTTCTTCTAGCCTCCCACATGTATAATTTCTTCTATTGATTTTTT
>Ga0228710_1009721_pt1 | contig 13198 bp, 8 predicted proteins | sample MedpolnodulmetaG_FD_177995 | JGI IMG/M metagenome (GOLD analysis project Ga0228710, IMG submission 177995) | Root nodule microbial communities from Medicago polymorpha collected in Santa Monica, California, United States - pink nodules | ecosystem: Host-associated > Plants > Roots > Nodule...
TTTTTTCTTTCCTCCAATACCCATGTTTCTTTTTAGCCTCTTCTTTATAGTCAACAATAAAAGAATATCATGTCTAGCTCTTGTTTGATCATGTGGCTAGTAATAATAGTGATCATACACATAACTGACTCAATAAATGAAAAAGTAGAATTTATTCAAATTGACTCTAAATTAAAGATTAAACTAATAAAAATAAACTAAAAACTTAATTAAAATGACTTTAAAATGAATGACTGACTGTCATCAAAACCCCAAACTTGAACTGTTGCTTGTCCTCAAGGAACAAACTTGTTAAATTGACAATCGATGGTAAAATAACAATTACATGATCAAGCGATAGTTCCCAAAAGTTCATCTCCCTACTAGCTAAAAATGAGCTAGTTTGACTTGCTTGCATCCACCATACACAACTCCACTCAACAATTTGATAAAGGTTCGCACACAGTCGACATGCAGGTCTACATATTACCATACGCTTGAAAAGTTTCTAAACGTCAATCAAAATCAATGTCACAACACACTTTGAGGTCTTTAAGGGTTATAACGGGGTTTAGGTAAAGGTGGGATATTATTTGTATAAGTAGACTACACAAAATTTGAGTTAGGCACTCCTACAGAAATTAAAACATGGATTTAATCCCTCATTCACCCCTTGAAACAACAATTTGTAAAGGTACTGGAGAATATTTGTAACTTGTTGGGACAATCGAGTTTAAAGTTACTCAGATTTTTCATTGTTCGTCCCTTTTTCATTCTATTTTTTTTATACACCATTTTTGAGCGTATTTTTCATGATAATGTTCTTTGTTCTCTAGTACCCCCATCCCAAACTTAGTTGGTTGCAAATTTCAATAGCAACCCCAAACTTATTGTTTAACAACATTTTACAAAGCCTAACTCAAATATAACATTTTGGGTCAATTCCTAAAAGCCTCTAGGCTTAATATGTAGTTTGTCACCGAACAAAAATGATCTAAACCTATCGGCTCAAATTGGTTTTCAAAAAGGGTATATTTCAATTAAAAATCAGGGTAGGCTTCAAAGGTTCACAGGACCAATCACTTTCGCCTCAGTGTGTAAATGACAAAGACCAATCAACAGTAAAGAAACAATGCAAGTTCTAGAAATGTAGTTGCACGGAACACTCTATATACGTAAATTGAAAAAAATAAAATTTGGCTATGAACCTTACAGTTATGATATCTGGGAGTTGTGACTACCTATCACACATTCCGTACACTTCGCTTTTGAAATATCAAGTCACTCCTCCTTATGAACTTTTTGGAATGCCGCTTAACTAAACAATTGTTACTAAACTGGAAAAAGTCAACAAACAAGAAAATTCATTAATAATAAACAAGCAAACAATTAAAGTTACTGAAAAAGGGAATCAAACTGACACGACTGACATCTGACAAAAAACAATTTATTGAAAAAGAAATTGATGCGAACTTTGATTTTTTTTTGTCCATCTTTTCACCCTTTTTTTTTTCTTCATTCATTTTTCACTTTTTTTTACTGAATAAAAATACCTGCAAAATAAAAAACAAAAAGAAGGGATGGGTTCCCTCCCATCAAGCGCTTTCTTTTACGTCATTGAGTTTGACGCTTCAACCACTGTTAGGGTGGCAAAAATGATAGGAAAAATATATCATCATTCTTCTTCCTCTTACTTGGTAGGAATTTCATGAATTTGACACAAAGAGCCAGATACTCGCATGCACCCACTGTTAAACCTTTAGAATTTGAACTCTCCCACCTTAGAGAAAGACATGCATCCATTTGCACACGAGTGATTTCCTTAACCCCTGTTGGTTCAGACTTCGGGAAAAACTCCCCACTCTACGATTTTCTTCCACCGCAGCCTTGTGACCCTCAATCTCCATCTGAACCAACTTCCTCTGAGACTCATGTGCTTTCTCAACACGATCACCACACTGAACATCAAACTTCTCAAATGAAACTTGATTTGACATCAAGAAATCATCTAAAATATTTTGAAGTTGAGTATTGTAATCGATGTTGATTACCTCTTTCTTCCCTTAACAGTCACTACCTGGTTGATTCGCCGCATAAGGACCACATCTCTCATTTAATCTCGAGATTTTATTGTCCAGATATTTCATCTTCAAAGATAGAATATATTTTTCATACTGCAACGCAACAATCTCTTCTATCATAAATGTGTAACCTGTCTACTAATCTGTCTACCATAGCTGCAAAACTTGGACAAACTTTTAGTAGCACAACACAATGAGAAGAAAACAAAGAATATAAATCATTATATATATATATATATATATATATATATATATATGTATATATATACACAAAAATTTAAATGACTGAAATCCTAAATAATAACGAAATTACCAAGTTGAAATGATTCAACAGTTCCCCGACAACGGCGCCAAAAACTTGATAGACTTTTAGCAAGTGTACTAAAACTATAAAAGTAATAAAATTTATAAGTTCGTATCCACGGGGACTTTGTTAATCTCAATTTAGCAATAAGGTTACTATCTAGATGTGTAAATTTGATAAGTGCCTGAGGCAGTATGTTTGTGTGCATAAAAAGTAAATAGCAGAAAATAAGACAGTTTTGGAAAATACAGAGATAAAAAATGACCAGGTCTTTCGAATCAATTAATTATTGTTGTTTGGTAAATTTCACCTAGTCTCTACAATTATTCTCCTAGACTCACGACAAATTAACAAAATAGTTTTGATCAATCCCTTGACTCATACCACTCTTCTAAAGCTACAACACCCTAATTCCTTAGGTGAGTTTGTAACCGTTGAAGGCTTTATGAACGTTAATATTTATGTCATAACCTAACAATCATCTATCCCTAGACTGACCCGTTAGATTAACCAGAATTAATAGATCCAATTCAATAGCTAGGGTCAGTAATCAACTGATATTTGAATTCAGTTTATATGTGATCAGTATGCAAAAAGCATTAAGAGCAAACAATTATGAATAAAATTAGATTATAATTGAATTGATAAGAGTTTATATAATCATATGGTTCAAACAGCTCAAATGGAAATCATTTCAGACCTGATCAAAGGAAATTAGGTAGATATATCAAAAGGAATAAACAACATAGCAAATAAAATAAACCGATAGAATTTCGTCGTTGTCGGCTCTCAATCGCTACTGTTGATGTTCTTTTTCCACGTGCCTTTTCCCAGCCGTCTCGTGATGCGTGGTTGATTTCATCTTTTCTCCCAAAACCGTGATTCTCCCAAAACCATGATTCCGCCTATGTTCCAAAACGTGAATCCAAGCTTGTGCAGCTGCTTCTTATATTTATATGCCAATAGGTAAAGAAACCTTATTCTCCCATTTGTTTCTTTCGGGTTAGTAACAACACACAGAAGCCCACTTCTCTTTTTTTCTTTCCTCCAATACCCATGTTTCTTTTTAGCCTCTTCTTTATAGTCAACAATAAAAGAATATCATGTCTAGCTCTTGTTTGATCATGTGGCTAGTAATAATAGTGATCATACACATAAGTGACTCAATAAATGAAAAAGTAGAATTTATTCAAATTGACTCTAAATTAAAGATTAAACTAATAAAAATAAACTAAAAACTTAATTAAAATGACTCTAAAAATAGTGATTGACTGACTGTCATCAATATCATATAATATAAATTTTTATCTTTTTGAGTGACACAAAAAATATGGTATTCTTATAACGGAATTTGTTGTATAAAGAAAACTATCCCTTTCAGCATTTTTGGATTGAATTTTTCTTTCCAAAATGTCATCAATTTTTAATAAAAATAACACAGGTAACAAATAGATAAGAATAAATTTAAATATTAAAAAAATGTAACAAACACGATATGAATATTTATATATATATGTCTGTTTTCTTCTTTATCATTTAAAAAGCGTAACAAACTAAACGAGTATATTTATACTGAATTTTTTATTATCCTAATTATACCCTTAAACAACTTTTTCTATAATAAAGATTGTTGTTGGTGTTATTGAAATAAATAATTGTATTTAATTTGGTTTGTTATAACTAGAAAACAACAAACATTTATATTTTTAGTCAAAAATCAAAATTTCATAAAAAAAAAACATGTTCATAATTTTTAAATTTTAGTGCAGTAAAAAGAGCGGAAACGTGTCCGTCTTTCCGCTGGTAGAGTATAATTGGAAAAGAAAGAACCAACTATTTGATATTATTCATATATCGAAATAAAAGAGGTCCGTTTTTTTGTAATTTTTTTTAAAGAAGCTAATCTAACCCCCTCAAATTGGCACCAGAGAGAATCGAACCTGAGACCTTGAGGAGGAGCACACTCCCAGGTTCTAAGCCAACACCACTAGGCCAACCCAAGTGGGTTAGGTCCGTTCTTTTGTTAACAAAAGTACAATTTAAAATAAAAGAGATGAAATATAACCTACCAATTGTGTGCTAAATAAAATTATGAGGTAAATGACATTTCCGAGACCTCTTTGCGGTGAGTGTTCTAATAATATCAATACCATCAAGTGACTTTTGTTGTGCGCGTGTGAACATTATTTGAGTTTGTCTAATTTTTATTTTTTTAAGTGGGCTAATGAGCTATTGGGTTGAATTCAGTATAAAAAATATCGATTGAGCTCGGGCTAACTGAATGGTATCTCCGCCAATAAATCAGTTATCCGATGAATCTAAACATGAAATATTTGTTCATTGAATATTTTTTAACATGGAATATTTGTTCATTGAATATATATTTCTTCTTTTCTATTGTTCATTGTTTTTTTCTTTCTATTATTCATTGACTATTTGTTGGGGATTTAGTCATTTTAGTCTCTCAATGAGTAATGTGTAGTCACTTTAGTCTCTGAATGTAGAGAAACTGCAAAATAGTCCCTGAATGTTGACTCTGTTGGTCAATTTTAGGAACTAAAGTGACTAACGTAGTCTACATTTAGGGATTAAATTGACTAACAAAGTCTGCATTCAGGGACTGGATTAATTAACATAGTTTACATTCAAAGATTATTTTGCAATTTATCTACATTTAGGGACTAAAGTGACGACTCATTTCCTATTCAGAGACTAGAGCGACTAATCTCCTAATATTTGTTTATAATCGAACTAAAGCCCAACTTCTATATAAGAAAATAAATAATAAAAACCCAACAAAATAATCGTAAATCATGCGTAAACAAGTCCTTTTGAACTCGACGAGTCCACTATATATATCTGACTAACCCAACCAAAACGAGCCACGAGTAGAAAATAGAGAGAGAAAGAACCAAACGAACTTTCACCGCCATTCTTCAAAACCCTTTCGCTTTCGAGTCCATAGCTTCATCGATCGTCTCTCTCTTCATCGCTCTGCTAGGGTTCGTATTACTCTTTCTCATCTAACCTTTCATTCTCGATCATTTCTTTATCGTTGTTATTATCTCTCCGATCGTCAATCTTTTTAGGGTTTAGGGTTTATTAATCGCTGTTTTTGTATCATTATCATTGTTTGATATAATCATAACGAGCATTGTTCGGAATCGTACCGATTATTTTTGTGATGTTAGGGTTTAATATTGGTTTAGGGTTTAGGTATTGAAATTCGTTAGGTATTCGCTGTTTACTTGTTTTCTTTCGTTCTTTCAATGTTATTCGTTCAACCTACGTTCATATGCATGTAATCGACAAAACCTAATGTTTTTGATATTGATTCTGATAATATTTTGTATTCTTAATGTTGCATTTGTATTTAATGTACAAAACCTAATGTTTTTGATATTGATGCAGCAACAATGGACCGGAAAGTCATTGATTTTGATCAAGGTTGGGCCTATATGGAGAATGGGATTAAGAAATTGAAGAGAATTCTCGAAGGATTACCAGAAACTCAGTTCACTTCTGAGGAGTACATGATGCTGTACACGTATCCTTTTATCATTGGATTTCAGTCACTGTTTTTACTCTGTTGTATTAATGATTAGTTTTGGATTTTGTTGATTAGCTTTTGATTTGTTGATTAGCTTTGGATTATGTTTGATTGCTTTGGATTAATGATTGCTTTTGGATTTTGTTTATTAGCTTTGGATTATGTTGTTGTTTTGGATTAATGATTAGTTTTGCATTTTGTTGATTAACTTTGGGTTATGTTGATTGTTTTGTATTATTGATTAGTTTTTTTGCATTTTGTTGATTAGCTTTGGATTATGCCGAATGTTCTGGATAATTGATTAGTTCTGGATTATGTTGATTAGCTTGGGATTATGTTGATTAGTTTTGTATTTTGTTGTTGGTTTATCCTTAAGTCAACCATCACAGAACCATCTATAATATGTGTACTCAGAAGCCACCACTTGATTATTCGCAACAGCTTTATGACAAGTACAAGGAGGTTTTTGATGAATACATTAGATCTACGGTAGGGAGACTTCCACTGTTTATGTTTTTCTTGCTTCATTTTATAACATTTGTCTGAATTCCTTTTGTTATATGTGACTTACTGTGCTTTTTACTTTGTTTTTTTTCTAACTTATTTTGTTTTTAGGTTTTGTCTGCTGTAAGAGATAAGCATGACGAGTTCATGCTGAGGGAGCTTGTCCAGAGGTGGTTAAACCACAAGGTCTTGGTTAGGTGGCTTTCACGCTTCTTCCATTATCTTGATCGCTACTTCGTTGCACGACGTTCCCTGCCCCCTCTCAATGCAGTTGGGCTTTCTGGCTTCCGCGATTTGGTGAGTTATGGATCTCTTACCAATATTTTATACTTAGTATAATCTTATTAATGTCTATGTGCAATACTTTTGTCTGCCTCAATCAATACTCAATGGACTGTTAATTTAAGTCGAAAGCACCTAATTTCATTAAATGCAGGTTTACATGGAGGTACGAGTCAATGCTATGAAGGCTGTGATTGTTCTTGTAAGTCCATGGCTCTACACTGTGATGATACACCGTATTTTTTATGATCTCTATGAAATAACGCTGATTCATGTTACAGATTGACAAAGAACGCGAGGGTGAACAGATTGATAGATCATTGTTGAAAAATGTTCTTGACATATTTGTTGAGATTGGTATGGGTGAAATGGGGCTTTATGAAACGGATTTTGAGGCACACATGCTTGAAGATACTGCAGATTACTACAAAAGCAAGGCTACAATCTGGATCGAGTCTGACTCCTGCCCAGATTACATGCTTAAGGTAATGTGTTTGGATGAATACCAACCTATATATATATATATTAAATTTTGTCCTCTCTTTGACTTCTCCTAATCTACTATTTCGATGCGTCACATGACTCTCATCTTATTATTTTTCGTTCTTAAATATTATTCTTTAAATTTAGTGAATAGTAACATTGATTTCAAAGAGGTTTCACCACATCTTAATTTCAAACAAATGATTTTGAAAAATAACTTAATGATATGGCCAAACTCCAAAATTTATTTGATTTAAATGTAAAAGTGGTATACATTGTCAGTTTGTACGGCAAAGTGGTATCCATGATTCACAGAAATGGACATTGTGCACGGCACTTCCACATGGACAAATAATATTTTTTGAAAATATGGGGACATAATATTTTTGGAAAATGGTAGTGCTTGAATGAAACCACATGTTTCAATGTCTGACACCGACACTGGCACATGTCGAACACACCGAACATGCTTTTAATTTAAAGTGTTGGTACTACTAGATATCCTTTGAACTCAATTTCAAAGGCATACATATATAATTTTATTTTTTCAATGTCTGACACCGACACCGGCACATGTTGAAACACCGAACATGCTTTCAATTTGAAGTGTTGGTACTACTAGATATCCTTTGAACTCAATTTCGAAGGCATATATATATAATTTTATTTTAATTTTAATTCTTACATATCACTTTCATAATTTAAAATAATCATTCTCTTATTTTTTGATTTATATGTTTAAATATAAAAAATATGAATATCGTGTAATGCAAGGGGTACTTGCCAGCGTGTTAACAATTTTTATCCATGTAATTGCACAGGCTGAGGATTGCTTGAGACGAGAGAGAGATAGAGTGTCTCACTACCTGCACTCTACCACTGAGCAGAAACTGGTTGAGGTAAATGTAACTCTGATATTTTTGTCTTGTTTTCGTTTAAAATTTTTATTGGATGAAGAATGAAAGTTCTCAACTTCCATTCCTTTAGTAATGTTAAAAAAATTCTATAAGATTTTAAATATCTAAATAGTGTTCCCAAGAATACCATTCTTGGAAATATGGTTCTATACTTTGAAACAGACTCCCCTTTGTTTTTTTTTTGGTGGACAAACTCTGTATAAAACACAATTCTTATTATTTTTTCTTTTCATTTTAATAGAAAGTGCAACATGAGTTGCTGGTAAACCGTGCAAATCAGCTACTTGAGAAGGAGCACTCAGGCTGCCGTGCCTTGCTTAGAGATGATAAGGTATTTGACTTACTTTTCTGTTTGACGGTATTCACTCAGTTTAAGCAAAGTTTTTCCATTCCTTGAAAGTAAAAAATGCCTTTGTTTTTGTCATCTTGCCTTGAATACAATTCCATAATGTTTGAGTTCCAAAGCAAACATTGGATGATGAGCTATTGTAAATTTTTAATCTTATCTCTAAAATGAACCTACAAAATATAGAGTTAACATGTGGAACTTCGTAGATTTTTTAAACTATCCCTGGTTTGAAATGCCAAAATACATTTTGATTCCCACACAAAATCAAAATTGTGAAAACAATTGTTTGGCATTTCTACTCAAATAGCACTTAATAATTTTATCTATGCATATTTGGTTCACTATCTCGAATTGCTTTGTCTTAGGTGGATGATCTGTCTAGGATGTATAGACTGTACCATAAAATACCGAAAGGACTGGATCCAGTTGCCAATGTATTCAAGCAGGTTGGATTCTTTATGTCATTGCCCAATGCTATTTGTTTTGATTTAGCCTTTGTTTTTTGTCTTCTTGAAATGATGTATCATGATGATTGTCTGATTGCAGCATATTACAGACGAGGGTACAGCTTTGGTTCAACTGGCAGAAGAAAGTGCTAGCAATCAGGTTTAATACATCCCTGAATATTCTCACTGTTTTAGTATTGGATCCTCTGTTTCACAGTACCTTCAACCTGTGTTTAGTGGATTACCATGGTGTTATCTGATAGATCATTGGTTATGTATTACGTTAAAATATCCATGCCATAAGTCTGCGCTCTCAGTTTTTTGTGATTCTGATCAAGTGTTGTCAAATGGCGGAGCTGTGGCAGATTTTTTTAATTGCCACATAATGTTTGCTATGCCATCTGCCAAATGCGCTTCAGTTTAGTTATATGCTAGGAGGTACAAATATGAGTTTGCCATGGATATTATATGTCAGCGAAATAGGGATACCGCAAATTTTAATGATTATAGGACACAACGTGCTATAATATGACATAACATACAATAGTACTAAACTTCATATATATACACAAAACACAATTCTTAGATCAAGATAGAATCTGTATCTTAAAAGTTGGCATGATTCATTTCTCACTTTTGATATATCAAAATGTTATTATCTAATTTTTGTGGTATTGCCTTCTACGTTGGTATAGAAGTCTCATGCAATTTACCGTGTATTATTTCTACTGACACTGGTGCATCTAAATTTGCTTCACTTTGTTGATAGTTTCTAATTGCTGATTGCTGACAAGTTCTTTTTTATTCTTTGCAGAAAACTACAAGCGGTTCTGGCTTTCAGGATCAAGAAAGTCCCTGCACCTGATTTTATTTTATTTTGTTATTTATTACAATAGCTAGAAAAGGTCTGAAGGTTTATCATGTGAAATTGCAGGTCCTTATCAGAAAATTCATTGAGCTCCATGATAAGTATATGGCATATGTCAATAACTGTTTTATGAATCACACCCTTTTCCACAAGGTATGTTGAGGCAATGAACACGTTATTAAGCTATTCCCGTTGGACAACATACTAAATAATAGAACGGTTTGTAGTATATATTTTTTTGGCCCCTCACTCACTATGGTCCAATTGGTAACCCAAATTAATGTGCCTCAAATTGATGGGTAGATAGTTGGAGGAAGAATGGGGTACCTAAGGAAGAATGTGGAAGGGAGAAAAGTTGGCTACAAAAACTGTAAAAAAGGAATATTTACTGAGGGATGGCCTGGGAAAGAAGGGGCAGGGACATAACTAGGGTTTGATTTAGCCACAATGACTTGATCTTAGTTTGAAAATTGAAATTTATTTATTTTTTTATACCACATCTTTGTTTTTTTTGTCAATACTTAAACTTCTTTCCAAAAGTCCATGTGTACTGTCGCTGATCATTGTTGAGTTCATCACCTCAAATTAAAGAATTGTTTTCAGGAAATCATGTCTTTTCTGAATCTATCAATTTTTTCCAGGCATTAAAGGAAGCGTTTGAGGTATTTTGCAATAAAACTGTTGCTGGTAGTTCCAGTGCAGAACTATTATCTTCATTCTGTGATAATATCCTTAAAAAGGGTGGAAGTGAGAAGATGAGCGATGAAGCCATTGAAGAAACACTTGAGAAGGTAGCTTTTGACCGTTTAGGTTTTCTTCATCAGATTTTGCATTAGTATGCTTGTGTTGCCTAAGTTGTTCAATTTCTACAGGTAGTGAAGCTGCTTGCTTATATCAGTGACAAGGATCTCTTTGCAGAATTTTACAGGTCAGACTTTCAAACTCTTCTCGCATGGTTTGGGTTTCATATTATTCTGTGAACTTCTGAAGAATTTTATATTTACAGGAAGAAGCTTGCCCGAAGATTACTTTTCGACAGGAGTGCTAATGACGAACATGAGAAGTGTATTTTGACAAAGTTAAAGCAGCAATGTGGTGGCCAGTTTACATCAAAGATGGAGGGAATGGTAAGTTGACTTTGTTGCCAGGCTAACTAACTAATTAACTCTTGGACATACGTTTTATTTTTTCAATTATAGAATTCGTTAATATACTTTAAATATGCAATTTCAGGTGGTTGACTTGACATTGGCTAGGGACAATCAGCTGAAGTTTCAGGAATATCTTAGTGAAAACTCAGATGTACATCCTGGAATTGACCTGACAGTTACTGTTCTTACCACCGGGTTTTGGCCAAGCTACAAGTCTTTTGATCTTAACCTCCCTTCGGAGATGGTAGGAGCATATTTCTGATTGTAGTTATTTAAGTTTCCATTAGTGTTCTCTGTTGAAGACAAATCTTATTTAACACACTAACATGATCATTGTTTGTTTCAGGTCAAGTGTGTGGAAGTTTTTAAGGGCTTTTATGAAACAAAGACAAAACATAGAAAACTTACCTGGATTTACTCACTGGGAACTTGCAATATCATTGGCAAGTTTGAGCCAAAAACCATTGAGTTAATTGTCTCAACCTATCAGGTAATTCCCTTCCTTCAGACTCATCCTCTTCTGTTGTGTTGATTATTGTGACACTGAAATAATTGTAAATTTTCCTCTACAGGCTGCTGCCCTGCTACTATTCAACACTGCGGATAAGCTGAGTTATTCAGAGATTATGACTCAGCTGAATTTGACTAACGAAGACCTAGTTAGATTGCTTCATTCTCTATCTTGCGCAAAATATAAGATACTTGCTAAGGAGCCTAATACTAGAACAATATCGCCAAATGACAGCTTTGAGTTCAATTCCAAATTTACTGATAAAATGAGAAGGATAAAGGTTTGTATTTACTTTCAACCCAAGATTTAGAACTTAGCTAGCCAGGTTCTCAATTCTTTTTCCCTGTTAATAAAAATCTGAAACTTTGTTGACCATAGATCCCTCTACCGCCTGTTGATGAAAGGAAGAAGGTTATTGAAGACGTTGACAAAGATAGGCGATATGCTATTGATGCAGCAATTGTGCGCATCATGAAGAGTAGGAAAGTTTTGGGCCATCAACAATTGGTTCTGGAGTGTGTTGAGCAGTTGGGGCGCATGTTCAAGGTAAAAACTTGGCTGAGTTAATTTATTGTTAATGTAAATGAGTTTTGGTGCGGAAAGTACCTTAATTGCTGTATAAATTTTGGTTTAGCTAAGTGATTTAATTCACATTTTAATTTTTAATTTTTTGTATTGGATTCATAGCCTGACATCAAAGCAATAAAGAAGCGGATTGAAGATCTCATCACTAGGGATTACCTGGAGAGGGACAAAGAAAATCCGAACACCTTCAGGTATCTGGCATAGGTAAAGGTACACTATTGTACAGCGTGGTAAGAGTTGAGGAAGTACATTTGATTCTTATGGAAGTACATTTGAGAATTCCCTGGTTACATAATGCTGTAAATGACTAGTCAGATACTTTTCTTAGTACTAGTAGCAAATTGTTTTGCATACATCAGGAGTTTTTTTTTGGATGAAGCAGACATGAGGAAATACAAGTTGCAATTTTATTTGTGTCCATACAATCAAATCGGTATCGTTATCTAGTTTTTATGTGTCCTTAATGGAAGATTAAACAAGCGTCAATATATAGATAGATACACCAATTGTAAACCTAACGACTTTCACCAAATCTCACCCGTTAATTGAAGTTAATCCAATGGCTCCCATATGTCAAAACTAAAACTAAAGTGTGACACATGCAATTTCTTTCCCGCACTCCTCATAAGGCTGATTGAGAACTTTTACACAACGCTTCTCAGAATTGTTATAGGCTTTGTTTGGCGCTCTCTTTCTCTCATATATATATATCACAAGGTTTTTTAAAGTGACATTTAATGAAACTGCTAAATTTTAGTTGAGGTTTTTGACAATTCTAATACAATTTTTTTAAAAAAACAATAAGACATTTAACTGACTATAAGTTCAATTGAATTGATCCTTATAAATGGTGATTGCTTTTTAGGCCCCCTCAATATCTCTTTAGGCCCCCTAAAGATTCAAAAATGCCCTTGATAGCACATCCGGTACATATAATCCGGTAGTTCATTTTAATTTTCCAGATTTTGTACCTCCGAAATGTATCTACCGGAAGCACATTTAGATTGACTCAAGTACTCTGTTTTAATTCAGACCCACTTTGTACTTTATCAAACACCTCATTTCATTATTTTTTGATGGCCAAGAAAAGCTTGTTGGCATGTTCTATTTAAACTAATTGTCATGCACTTTCATCTTACTCCTGTCAATCCAAATTGCTATCAACCCAATTTGCCTACAATAAAAGAA
>Ga0228710_1009722_pt1 | contig 13195 bp, 7 predicted proteins | sample MedpolnodulmetaG_FD_177995 | JGI IMG/M metagenome (GOLD analysis project Ga0228710, IMG submission 177995) | Root nodule microbial communities from Medicago polymorpha collected in Santa Monica, California, United States - pink nodules | ecosystem: Host-associated > Plants > Roots > Nodule...
GTGATATATAAAAAAAAAAATATAAAAAAAAAAAATAAAAAAAAAAAAAATAAAATATATATATATATATATATATATATATATATATATATATATATATATATATACGCGGTTGGTTCGGATTTGAAAAATCAATCCAAAATTTAATTTAAATCGTGTTTATAAGAAGACATTCAAAAACCTATAGTAATCTTCAATTTTATTTTTTTTTGAATCGGTTTGAATTTGGAATTTTGCTCTTCTCCGAACATGTTTTTGCTTATTCTCAACCAAACTTCTCTTAACTCATGCATGGGTACTTTGGTCATTTCAGTTGGGAATGAGCGTTTTTTTGTTGGGAGAAGAGCAGAATTCTTGAATTTGAACCCATCGCGACCCGGCCCAATGAGCCCATACCCATCTTCTTTCAAAAATTCCAAAACACAGTCACTGAGAGGCCGAGTCTCGCTGTTGATCGAACCACCGTCGGACCGGTCGCAACTGCCATCCGTTTTCCTGCTTCAACCTCCTCTTCCATCTTCATCCCGTTCTAGTCATTGTATTCGTGCTTCGTCACAGGTTAATCACACAATTCATCTTCATAGCATTTTCTTAATTCATTTCAAAATTAAACCCTACAATTTTGAGCTTAATTCCAATCTTATACAGCTTTTACTAATTCATATCAATATTAAATTGTGCAATTTGGAACTGTTTTTGATTATTCTCATGTTACATTATCTTATATAGTTTTTCTTAATTCATTTCAAAATAATATCATGCAATTTGGAACCTTTTATTATCATTATTATCAGGTTTAATTAAGTTAATAGTCTAATATCCAGTTTTTTTGGTTTTTAGTCCTTAAGCACGGATATGGACACCGGACACTGACACGCCGACACAACTAATAATTTGAATAAAAAATCACATAATTCAGTATAATTACAAGTATCGGTGTCGGACACAACATGTGTCCGACTCCGGGACACGCCTAATCCGAGAAGTGTCCGTGCTTCATAGGTCCGAACCAAAAAAATTTCACTTTTTAGTTCTATTCTATAAAATATTTTTCATCAGCATTTTTAGTCTCTGTAAGATTTTTCGTCAGTATCGTTGGTCCTAGAAATGTTAAAGGAAAATGTAACCGGGCTGAAAAATTATGATATTCTTTTTTTTGGGACTAAAAGCAAAATTCTGGATATATATAGGGATCATTTGATTAATTAACCCTTGTTATTATGGGATTAGATTAGATTTGTTTAATTTCATTTGTATAACTTTTCGAATAAGTTCATGTGATTATGAATATCTCAGAAAAGTCTCTGACTATATTAAATTGTTGAGTTGGTTGCCATGTTTAACTACTTAATGCACAATCAGGTCATTATATTTAACCAGTTATTATCAATTTGGTCCCTCTCTAAAGACTAAGGACTAAAGTGAGACAAATTTGAAAGAATCAATGACCTTTTTGAAATATCGATAATCTTACGAACCTAATTGAAAGCGCTCTACAAAGTTAGGGACAAATTTTTTAGTTACTCTTTCTTAATTGATATCAAAATGATATTGTGCAATTTGGAGCTGTTTTTGAATATTTTGATGTTATGTTTGTTTAGTTTCATCTTGGAAAGCTTTTCTTAATTCATTTTAAAATAAAATCGTGCAATTTGGAGTTGTTTTTGGAGTTAAGCGTGTAAATTGTCCGATATTGTAGGATGCTCTCAAATATGTCCATAAGATTACAAATATTTCTTAAACGTCATTTATTCTATCAAATTTTTCTCATTCTAGTCCTTTTGAGAATCAGGGAGGGCTAAATTGATATTAAGTGGTTAAATATATGGATCAAATTGATAGTAAGTGGTTGAAATATAAGGACCTAATTGCTAGTAAGCAGTTAAACATGTGGGTCAATTTGACAGTTTAATGGAGTCAATTGCTTTTTTGAGATATTCATCTTGAGAGTGTCCTACAAAGTCAGGGACAAGTTTGGTTGTTTACCCGCTGTTTTTTATTATTTCGATGTTTGATTGTTTAATTTCATCTTGTACAGCTTTTCTTCATATGAAAATGAAATGATTCCATTTGGAGCTGTTTTTAATAGTTAGGTTTGTCTAATGTCATATACATAGGTTTCCTTTGCCATGCTGGCGTTTTCAAGAGGTGTAGTTTCTCGCCTTCGACAATTTCCTGTGGCAACTCTGCCACGATTTTTTAGTTCGGATGTGGAGACTGTACGGACGATTGAAGCAAAACCTAGTGTGATGACACCGAATTCACGACGAACTGGTCTTGTAGCTGTAAAATGTGGAATGACTGCACATTGGGATAAATGGGGTGCTAGAATTCCGATTTCTATCCTTTGGGTTGATGACAACATTGTCTCTCAAGTCAAAACTCCAGAGAAGGAAGGTTATTGTTCTCTCCAGGTGCGTTCTGCTTCATTCTCAGGATCAAATTCAATGTTTCTAATTAGTTTAATATGGATTAACTCAGTTCTGAGTTACTCATGGAATAACTTAATCTAATGCAGTTCTAATTTCTTTTTCAATTTGTGTAGAAGAAATTAAAACTGTTTGATACTTCATTAAAGAACTCCAAATGAACGTATAATAATTTTTTAAAAAATGTAAATAAACATCAACTGTTAGATTGCAATGTACAAATTTTGGATTTATATGAAACTTTGTGTGCTTGATCATTAACATGATATAACGGTAATATCAGGTTAGATTGGTGAAATAATACAGTAAAAAAACATAATATGGAGATAATATTCGGCTCGATTGGTGAAATTCAATGTTTATAATGAATGAGTTATGGATTATTAAGTGGAGTAGTTCAGCTCAGAGTTGCTCTTGCAATAACTTGAATTGCCTTCTCTATATATATGTATATGAAGTTAAATATGTATCTAATTATAGACATGTTTGATACTTTGTTTTAGTTAGATTGGTTGTGGACAGAAGAAAGAGAAACACTTGACAAAGCCTGAAGTGGGTCATTTTAGGGCTCAAGGAGTTCCGATGAAGAGGAAGCTCCAAGAGTTTCGAGTGACTGAGGATGCACTTCTTCCTGTTGGTACATCGCTTAATGTTCGCCATTTTGTTCCTGGCCAGTATGTTGACATCACAGGAATCACTAAAGGAAAAGGTTTTCAGGTATTTTTCTTTCCCTCACACTATTTACTTCTCATCTCCTTTTCCTTATAAATAATGATCTCTCTCTTACATTGAGTATGTAGTATTTGTTCCTGCAATAATAGTTGAGTTGAATGCATTGTGTTCTTTGTTTGTTTGTTGACATGATTAGTTATTATTCCGTCGAAGAATTTATTAAATTTGTATTTGTAAAATTAAAATAAATTACACCAATTGGTCAGAAACAATAATAAGTTGACAGATTCAAACATGTACTATATGCCATTATTTATTATTTGGTTAATTGTTTTGTTTCACAATTTATTTACTTCTGGACAATCATCGGTGTTCAGTAGTTTCAACTTTCATCTTGCATGTACAAGTTAAGGTAATGGTGCAGCTTTATTCTTTTCTCTCGTCCCATTTCACTTGACCTCTCTGGAAATTGGAAAAACTAAATGTTGGTTTGCATGCCTAAAGAGTGGTTTATTGTTTATTTTTCTGTTTCTTTTTCTTATTTTAATTGTAATTCGTGTATGACTGTGGATACTTCTCTGTTTCATGTTGAAACCTTCCATTGAGTAAATCAAGCAATAACATGATACTACCATTTTTTTACAGATCTGTCTTTTCAGTTACACAGGTGTTAATTTAAATTATCTTTTCTGTTTCCAGGGTGTGATGAATCTGTGGGGTTTTGGTGGAGGTCCGGCATCCCACGGGAATTCGAAAGCACATAGAACCATGGGTTCTACAGGAATGCTTGGTCCTTGTAGGGTACGATAGAGTCCTTAAGATTAGTATTCTTTCTTGATTAATACAGCTTTCTGTAGTTGTATATATTGAAAATATGTTAGATTGACGGTCTGTACAAAAAGTTTATTTTATTTTATTTACATTTATGTTTCTCAAGTTGTTATGATAATATATTTTTTCCTCACTGTTCAGGTTTTTAAAGGTAAAAAGATGCCAGGGAGAATGGGTGGGAAGCAAAGAACAGTAAAAAATGTATGGGTCTACAAAATCGATCCTGCAAGAAATTTGATGTGGGTGAAAGGCCAGGTAATTGTTTTTATATACTTATTATTATTCACATTAATTTATAAAAGTGAAACTATAGGGCAGGAACTATCTTATATCACCTCAGACAAAAACTAAGTGATCCAACCAAAGTGGTTAATGAGCTTCCTTTGCCGAACTCCGGATGATCAATGTCCTTTTCCTCTAGGATTTGCTGAACTCCGGATGATCAGTGTCCTTTTCCTCTAGGAATAGGAGGGTTTAGACAAAACAAATCGCCTTGGACACTAGTCTATGAATTTTAAATTTGTATTAAATTTGAATTCCACTTAATTCACACATGCAGTACTGCTAGTATAGAAACTTGTATGTTTGTGAGAGCTAGGAAACTTTGTATGTCTAAAATTTAGGAATAATCATATCGTTAAGAGATCGATTGTGGATCATTTATCGTTCTTTATCTATTTTAATAGCTGAATTATCCATTAACTGGCAAAAATATTTGGATTTTCAGCTTTATTGCGGACTGCTTATTTTTCTTTGTATGATTTGCACAACGCAGGTTCCAGGAGCTACAGGGAACTTTGTTTTTATAAAAGATGCAGTCTATGAAAAACCTGACACATCTATACTTCCTTTCCCAACTTACTTTGTGCCAGAAGATGAAGATAGTGATGATATGAAACCTTTGATTGCTAATCTTGGAGATGTTGATCCATTTATGGTTGTTGACTAAAGAGATAGTTCATAAAATGGATTTTTTTCGTAGGATTTTCTTCATGTAATCAATTATGTTCTTTTATTTGAATGTAGATATGGTAAAAATAAGAATTTTTAGGAACCACATTCCTAGGATTATTTTTCACTTGAGACCTTCACTGGTTAAGTTCTAGCGTTACTTGTGACATTCAACAATTATGAATTAGGATTGGGTGAACAAGGTTGTTTTGAAATCCTACAAATAAGTGTTAAGACATGGAATTAGTTAATGGTTGATGCTTTCTTGTAGTATAATTGTTTCCTTTTTGGAGCTAATTTATTTGGTACGATGATCCTCCGCAGCCGTGGTCTCTGCCGCGGTCTATATGAAAATGATTGATGAAAAAACACCAACCTATAAGTTCTTCTGTTTGCATTAGCAGATGAGTAACTTTACCCAATTTATACTGTTCTGAACTTGAAGGTAAGGCCGTCCATTTTCCAATCTTATACATAAGCACTTATCAAGATAAGCGAGGATAAGCTCCTGTGCAATAAGCTGCAAATAAGCTCCATTTCCAAACAGGCCCTTGTTCTCTAAATTTGACATCCCAGTGACACTAAAACTGAACAACATAACCATGCCCAGTTGCAAATATGAAATTAAAATGCATTAGTCCATTATTCGACATGTTTGGCTATCCCATTATTTAAGTTAAACTCAGACAGTTTGCGATTGAAAGATTAACATAATATGATCTTCTATAGCAAAATCTGCATCAACTCAAACTTAATTCCACATTCTGCATTCACCAACATAAATCTGCAGATTATGAACAATAGTTTTCTACATCAACAAAAAAAAAATCTTGGCATATGCGATGTAAAACTAAATGACCCTTTTGAACATTAAAATATAGAATCCTAAAAACATAGGGGCGGAAATATGATGCGGGGATTCTTCTTCTAGTCCTTGGTGTATCTTTGAGTGAAGAGTTGACGGAAATTTAAATACCATCAAATTCTTTATAATATATCATCCAATGCTCATGTACACAGATTCTCTGATTAATAGGTATATGGAAAGACCAACCGAGCTGCATCTCGGAGTTGCAAAAAGGGGTAAGTAAAATGGAAGGTATTCCAATCTTATACATAAGCACTTATCAAGATAAGCAAGGATAAGCTCTTGTGATTATGAATATTTCAACAAACTCACTGTTTAACTACTTACTACCAATTAGATGTTTAAATTCCAACCACTCACTATCAATTTGGAAAATTGCTTCTCTGACATCAAAAAGTTCCTAACTACAGCTGGCTTTGCTGCACTTAAGTGGAGTTCTTGGAAAAGAATCAAATGTGATTTTACGCGTTTCAGTCGAAAAATCAAAATAAATCGAAATTTACTCGGAATTCTACAAAACTATACAGACCCTCTATATGTATTTTTATAGAGCTGTCTGCAAAAAGACAGCTCAAAATTCAATTTCTAGGTTGGTGTTTTGATGTTTTGATTTCTTTAGTTATTGGTACATTAAAAATTCATATGTAATCCATCCGTTGTCGGAAAATTCTAATTTTTGGTGGGAAATGTTTTTTTTTATGTCATTAACATGTGTGCAAAAAATAATGAAAAAATTCAACATCTACATAACTTTTCCGGACGCGCAGTTGGAAAAATATTGCGATTTTACGCGTTTCAGTAAAAAATTCAAAATCAATTGAGGATTAGTCGAAATACTACATAAATTTGCAGATCCTCTATATGTATTTTTATAGATGCGTCTGCAAAAAAAAACAGCTCAAATTTCAATTTCTAGGTTGATGTTTTGGTGTCTTGAGTTTTAGGCGCGTCAAAAATTCATATTTAATCCGTCCCTTGTCGAAAAATTCAAATTTTTTGTGGGAGATATTATTTTTTTTCCTAAACATGAGTGCAAAAAATCGTGAAAAAGTTCAACCTCTAAGTCACATTTCCGGACTCGCACTTTGAAAAAAAATTGCGATTTGCACGGTTCGGTCGAAAAATCAAAATAAATCGAGTCTTAGTCTGAATGCTACGAAATGTTACAAACATCTCTATAGAGAATGTGCAAAGTTCCGTAGCATTTCGAATAAGTCTCAATTTTTTTAAATTTTTTCCGATCGAAACGCGCAAAATCACAAATGATGAACCGAACTTAAATGCAGATGAGTCAGCGGTAGTTAACTGCAGCTGAGAGTTAGCTAGCGGTAGGTAACTGCAGCTGGGAGCAAGCGGTAGTTAACTGCTGTAAATTCGTAACTTCCATTTATTATTAGGAAGTTATTGAAGTCAAAAAAGCAATTTTCATCAATTTGACCCTTGTATTTAACCACTTTTTATCAATTTAGGACTTCTTTGAATCTCAATGGTCTAAATGAGTAAAAATTTATAGAATAAAGAACCAAGATTTATTTGAGAGCGTCTTAGGACGAAATTAGTTTACTCTTTCTTAATTCATATGAAAATGAAAGAAAGAAATTTGGAACTATTTTCTGATTGTTTGAATTTCTTTTAATGCCATATTTATAGGTTTTTCCATGTTGGTGTTTTTGAGAGGTGTGGCTTCTCGCATTCGACGATTCCCCATGGTACCGCAGTCGAGAGTTTTTAGTTCGGATGTGGAGACTATTCGGACGATTGAAGCGAAACCTAGTATCATCTACGATGACACCAAAATCACAACGAATTGGTCTTATAGTTGTGATGTGTGGAATGACTGCACATTGGGATAAATGGGGTGCTAGAATTCCAATTGGTTAAATTGTTTATTTAGTCCATTAACTTATCTGTTATTTTCATTTTGATCATCTAACTAATTAACGTTACCTTTTTGTTCCTTTTAAGTTATACTCTCTCAACCAAATAATTTCTCTCCGTCAAAATTGTTAACCGTTTGATTTTTTTCTTTCAAAATGACAACAATTAGATAACGCATGTTACTAGATCTAACAATGCACCATCAACGCCTAACTTTTTCACAATTCTTAATCTTCTTTCATCCTCCTCTTCTTCATCTTCATCAATTATATATTCATACATTCATCAAAACTTCAAACAAACCCATAAAAAGAAAAAAGAAAAACAATTTTTTTTTTTATCTCTTCTTTCTTTTTAACCTTTATCTCTTCCTCCTTCTATTCTCTCCTATGTTCCCTCCTTCTATTATATAAACTTGTATGTTTGTATGAGCCATGAAATCTTGTACATCAAGAAATTCAGACTAATAAATATATAATTAGTAGCTCAGTTATTCATTAACTGGCAATTTTTTTTTTAAATCTCGAATTTAACGCGAACCGCTTAATCCTATTCCTCAATGTAGATGTGCACAATTCAGGTTTCAGGAGCTACAGGGACTTTGTTTTTATAAAAGATGCGGTCTTTTAAAAACCTGACCCATATATACTTCCTTTCCCAACTTACTTTGTGCCAAGATGAAGATACTGATGACTAAAATGAGTATTTTGAGATAGTTCAAAAATGGAATCTTTTTTGCTACTAGGGTTTTCTTCATGTAATCATGTTCTTTTAGTTGATGAGGAAAATGAGTATTTTGAGTTCCAGGGTTTTTCACCGGTTAAACTCTAGGGTTGTTACTTTTGTCTTAGGATGGAGTGAACATGGTTATTTATTTTTTAATAACATTGTTGTTTTGAAATCCTACAAATAAGTGTTGAGACTTGGAATTGGTGAATGGCATACTTTTTTTTTCTAATTAATTGTTTCCTGTTTGAAGTTACTCCCTCCGTTTCTAAATAATAGTTGTTTAAGGTTTATGCACGATTATTAAGGAAATGATTAATTGTGTTGATTTTGATGGTAAAATTAGTATCATTTACTAAAACACCCTTATTAATTGTAGTTAGTGGCATAGTTTTAAAACTCGGCTTGGACCGGCCGATCGGACCGTGAACCGATGGGTAGGCCGGTTCGAGCCAACATTTGGATCGGTCATGCAGTTGACTCGGTCGGAATCGGTCAAAACCGGTAAAAACCGGTGACTCGGCCGAGTTTTTGGTCTGACCGATTCTCTGTTTTTTTTTTCTTTTAGCTTTACAAAAACGACGTCGTTTTGGATTTTTCAATTAAAGAAAAAGAAAAAACTGGAATTAGAAAGGTCAAAAAAGGGTAGAAAGACTCCAAAACCTCACTCCCTCCATTCACTCCTCTGTTTTCATGTTTTTTTTAAATTATTATTGTTGCTAATGACAATAATAATTATATAAATTTAATCCGATTCAATCCGATTAAATTTATAATAATTAGCCTTTGAAATTATTATTGTTGGATAGATTTTTTATTTTACAAGTGTCATTATTTTAGTTTTTAAAGTGACCGAGTCAATCTGATTCAATCCGATTTAATCCGGTTAAATAACTATATAAATTTAATCTAAGACCGAGTCATCTAATCGAGTCATCCGAGTGGTTCCGGTTCAGTCATGCGGTTCGACCAATGAATCAGTGTTTCGACCATTGACCCAGTGACCCAGTACCCCTGCCGAGTCGATGACCGAGCCAAGTTTTAAAACTATGGTTAGTGGAGTAGTTAAGTTGGATAAAATTCAATAAATAAGGGTATAATAATGAAAAAAAATAAATACTGCATTGGTATTCTAAAGTGACAATTATTTTGAAAAAAAAATGGTAAAGAGACAGTTATTGTGAGACGGAGGGAGTAATTTATTTGAGATTGACCTTGAAGTGTAGTATCTTAATAAATTTTGCTAAATTTACCTATTCAGGTTGTGATAGTTTTAAAGGACTATTTGTGGGGAATATATTTCTTAAGGTTAAGATATGTTGTCTGATTGTGCTAAAGTTATAGATTAAATTATTGAGTGCCCTGCGTGCTATGGTTTGATGAATTCACCAATATATTACACTTTTTTTTGTTAATTATAACTAGACTTTTGATTTGTGCGACGCACGGATGTTCTCGACTATAATAGAGACCAATAAATAATCTTTAATCCGTAAGATTATAGGTCGATCAATAAACACAAATTAGATTATTAGATATACAATAGTACAATCAAATGATAATAAAAAAAATTATAAAGAAAAAAGATAAAAAAGAATACAAAATTATATTATTGCACGGGTCAATTTTATTTATTACTTTTATAGTTAAACATCAAAAATTAATGCAGTTCATAGTTCCTCACAAATTATTTAGGGTAATATTGTATATTGTTGCACGGCCTGCTAGCCTATTTAAAAGTCTATATCTTATGAACATCTTTAAATAAGCAATGTGATCTAAGTTTAAATGGACTAGCGAACTAATAGTTCAATTAGATTAAATTTTCTTTTGATAATCAACATGAGGTTTTAGAGAATTCGATTATATATTGTATCATATTTCTATTCTAGTTTATAATAATACATTTATATATGCAAAAAATTAATGTATACTAATAAAGCTTAAATTATTGAAAAAGTTTACAAATTTATATTTTAATTCAAAGTACAAAATATAATATAATAATAATAATTCATATTAGGCCGGTCTAATAGGCTTAAGAGGCTTTTTATGAGGCATGTGGTCTGACCTTTTAAGCTTAATAGGCTTAAAAAAAGCATCGGTCTTCTCTATTTAAGAAAAAAATCTGATCTGACCTACCTTGTCATAGGCTAGGCCGTTGGCCCCTGTAGGCCGGTCTGGCTTATTCCCATCCCCATTAGTAAATGCCAAAAAAGGAGTTAAACAATATGCCCTTCATGTATTCAAATCTTCCAATATGTTATTACTCTTTCGATTCCCTGTGTTATGAGCTTTATTTATTTCTCTTTTTAATGTCCACTTTTTTTTAGAATTTTTTTTATTATTTATTTGTCATTTTACAAGTCATTTGTTATATATTAAGTATTAACCAAATGGGTTTGATAAAAAAAAAAACTAAATGATTGAGTTGAACCGATTAATGAACTTTTTTGGTTGTGGTCGAGGTTTAAACTCCAAACCTTACATATCATATTTTATGCATTATCCATACAACCTGAGATAAGATTACGAGGACAATGAACTATGCTCAAAGAAAATCTTTCTGAAAAATCTAAAATATACTAACTTTATTATCGAAATATAAATATTTCTTGTTCTATTTGTTTCGTAAATGCAGTTTTAAATTAAAATTAAAAAAAGAATTGAGGTAGTAATATATTAAAAGTCGTGAATGATTATTATATTTCTAGTCAACGATCTCTCTTTCATTTTCATTAATTAATTACAGTCAATCTCCCTTGTGTCCCAATTCATTAGTTTGACTTATATAAAAGGAATGATAATATTCGAGTATCATCAATAAAATATTTTCAATGTCACTGGCAACTATTTTTATTTTGTAGACTATCTATCGACTAGCCTCTTCAAAATAAACTATAAGTCTATAAACACAATTTTTTAAAGGGAAATGCTAATCGGTGGCCCTGGACACTGGTTAAGGATATTAAAAAGGGAAATTGTATAGTAATTATTGTATTGAAAACTGTGTAATTAATCAATAAATAAGTCAACAAAGTTTCCTTTTATGGTAATAAATTCCTTTTTTTGTATGTTTAACCAGTACCCAGGGGTACCGGTTAGCATGACCCTTTTTTAAATTATTCGTATTAAAGAGAAATCATATGCTCTAAAAAAAACCCATATTCAATCTTTGTTTATTTCTTTGAAGCAAGTAATAAATCTTTGTTCTTTCAAAAAAAAAAAATCTTTGTTATATATCAATACCAAAAAAATGATTGAGTAAATTACACTTTATGACTAATATATTGATTCATTAATAATACAAATACAAAATCTGAAACAAAATTTTATTATAATTTATTATAGATGGCGAAGTTTTAAGAAACTTCTATTATTAAAAATATTTGTAAGCTTAATTGATTTACTCGTTTGAGTTGAAAGAGGTAATCATTGATATGTCTCGAATATGATTAACTACGATGGGGTTAACCTATAAATAAAATGTTTTCAACAAGATTTTAAAGGAAGACATCTACAAACTCGACGATCATAACCAAATGTATAGTATAAATAAACCAAGAATTAAAGTTGATTTAGCTTGTGAACTTTCCTATTTGATATGCAATAAATTGGATTTGAACTTATAATCTCACATATACTATGCAAATATCCGGCCAATTTTTAAAGATTTTTTTTTAATGGGAGATACTTTTAAAGATGAATGACATGTTTGAAATTTTAAATTAAATTAAGTGATGACTAATATATATTTGGCTTAAGAAAATACCCTTGACTAAAAAGCGGTCAATGATCCTTTTCTCAATCCCACACACAAAATGACAAATACATCATAATTCACAAATATTATCACACACCTTTTTCATAGATCATGATTCAATACTTACAAAAACATGATTATATCACTATATGAAATCTAACATCAAAAACCCAAAATAACATATTAATACCTCAAAATTGGACTCTATACTATAAATTAACACCTAAAAATTAACCTATAGTCATAATCAAATTTTTTGGACTAAAAAATAGTTAAAATCTGAATTAAAAATAATCAAACATGAAGAGGAGAACCTCTTCCAATATTAGCACTAAACCCAATTAACTCTTTCTTATATGGTAAATACGATTTTACCCTCATCTCTTTCTTTCTTCTATAAAACACTTCCATGGCCGACACCGTCGCCGGAGTTTTCTTCTTCGTCGCCGGAATTTTTTTTCCGGTAATATTTTTTTCACCGCTACTCAGCTTTTTCAAATCCTCCTTCTTTGCCGGAGTTAACAAATTCAACGACTCTTTTCCGTCACTTTTGCTTCGCCGGAGTAAGCTCAGAAACTTCCATCGCGAAGATGAAGAATTCGAAGATGAACCAGTTGAATTGCTTTTCTTACATTTGATCGGAGAAGCAATCGGAGATGATTTTGGTGTCCAGAAACAATACGACTCCGCCGGAACCGAATCCAGATCATCTTCCACCTCCGACGAAATCTGTTTCTCTTTCTCATTTCCAATGAAAAGTTTCTTCAACGAATTCAAAATCTCCGCAGCGTCGGAGTTTCTTCTTCCTCTGCCGTGACGTTTCGGTTTCGGTTTCTCATCTCCGATCAAAAAATTCTTCATCGAAACTGAAATGTCATCCGCGTCGGAGTTTCTTCTTTCGTCGCAATTGAAGATCGGGAAAACGTCTGTTGCATTGCGACGATGATTTCGAAACGCGACGAATTCGAAATCGTCGTTGTCGTTTTGAGAGTGTGAGTTGTCGTTTTCATTAGTGACTTGTTGAACGACGTCGTTTATGTTATTTGAAGAATAAGTACTGAAACTTGGACACAAAAA
>Ga0228710_1009724_pt1 | contig 13192 bp, 5 predicted proteins | sample MedpolnodulmetaG_FD_177995 | JGI IMG/M metagenome (GOLD analysis project Ga0228710, IMG submission 177995) | Root nodule microbial communities from Medicago polymorpha collected in Santa Monica, California, United States - pink nodules | ecosystem: Host-associated > Plants > Roots > Nodule...
TTTCTTGAAGGCGCAAGTTGCTTTTTTAATGCAAATGCAAGTGCAAAATTCTAGAGACAAAGAGGTAACTTTTACCAAACTATTGCAAAAACATCTTCTCTTTTAAAGAAAAATTAGAAGTTGATATTTGCAAGAGTCCTTAGACTTTTCTTTGTATAATTGCTATGACTGGCTCATTTTTGTCAAAACATGAATGTTGTGTTTTTACTTGTAGCTTGACTACTCTGGTGCTTTTTCTGAGCAATACAAGAACTCGAATATTGATAGGAATTTCAGGGCTAGCATTATATTTAATTCTTCTATACATCTCACTAGGACAACTTTCATCCCTTAGAGTCCTTCTAGCGGGTCTTAGTACTCGAATATTGATAGTTATGGACTTGCTCAACCAAGTGTTAAAGGTTGGTAGTAGATTCTAGTGTGGCTCAATGGAGCTCTTTCTCTCCCTCTCTATAAGAGAGATAGGATCACCTAAGTCTCGTTATGAGCGTCTACCTACCCTTCTTTCTATGCTCATTTGGTATAATTTAAGGGCTCGGTTCAAACGAGGATAGGTTTATGGTGGATACCTTGTCCCATTTATCGATATATTTGATATCTCTAGTGTGTTTTTTTTCAGTTTCAATATTTTGCATTTCAATTTACTAATCACTGTCTTATTTTTTTCTTCTTCTTCTTTTCAGCCAACAAATTTAGAAACAAGAGATGGTAGACATTCATCTGAGTCTAGCCACCGCCTTGAGGATCATTGAAGCAACATCCCTAGGGAACTTCTAATTTTGCTATAGCTGTTTTGTTATGGACTTCAAATTTTGCTACAGCTGTTTTGAATGTTCAGTCACTAGTGTTTCGTTTTTTGAATGTTTAAACTTGGTAATATATATCTTTTGTTTTAGTAAAGTTGATGTATAGATCAAACTTCTTACTCTTGAATTATGTATATTTTGCAATTTAAGTCTTTAGTAATATATTTTGAGATTGTCTTCAAATTCCAGAGAAAAAATTTTAAATCAGGGCATATCAAAATGAATTTTTGTGCCTTTTTAAAAAAAAAAAAAACATTTGCAACCGTTCAAAAACAGCCGCAACATTTTAAATTATAAATTTTAAAATATACAATTGCGACAGTTCGAACCGTTGCAAGCCCCCTCGAAATCCTTGTGAATCTCCACATTTGCGGCTGTTCGGAACTGTCGCAGCACCTTTTGCGGCTGTTGGTGTGGCTGTTCTACGAAGGGTCGCAAATGACAGTTGCGACCCCAACATCCGCGACTGTTGGTGAACAGTCGCAAATGTACATTTGTGACCCTTCTAAATGTCGCAATCAACGTTTTTAAAGGTCGCAAAATGCAGTTTTTCTTGTAGAATTGAGATGACAGCACTAACTACTGCTAGTGAAGAAACAAGTTGGCTAAGATGTTTGCTAGCTAAGATCCCATTATGGGAGAAATCGTTACTAGTCGTGTTAGTTCATTGTGATAGTACCGCGGCTATTGCAAATATTAATGATCGTTATTATAATGGAAATGGATGACATATAAGGCGGAAGCACAACACGATTAGAAAATGTATCTCTAATGGAGCGGTTAGAGTTGATTTTGTACGTACTAATCAAAACTTAGTTGATCCTTTGAAGAAAGGACTAAATACAGAGAAAGTGATGGATGTGACTAATGCCTATAGCTCATTAAGTGATGGTAACCCGACCTAAATGACTGGAGATCCCAAGACTTAGGTTTAATGGGTAATAACAAGTCATGAAGTGATAGAACATGTTATGATAAGGATTAAGAAAGCATGATCCTGCAACGAAAGAAGGATGGAGTAATAGAAACTCTTAATGAGATCTATACTCTATGTTGAGTGGGGTACATAGCTACACGAGTACCATTGATATACTCACATATACGAATGTGGATAATGTAGGATAGACGTGCAGGGCCATAAACGCACGAGCTTTTAGAAAACACCTTAAGAAAAATGTTTGTGTGCGGGTTCTATGTCTGAGATAGAGTTCAATGTTGTAGCGAACTCTTGTTAAATCGAAATAGTATCCGCTATGCGAAGGTTCAAGTTGTAGGAAACACCTTTGTTTACTAACAAATCTTATGGAAATGTTTTTTGACGTTATTTCTCAAAATAATTTTAAAGTCAAGTGGGGGATTGTTGGAACACTAGCAAGATATAATGGAAAGTTGAAAAGAATAAACACCTTGGTAAGAGTTAGTGTTGGTATGACTTAAAATATCCCACATTGGAGAAACATACTACCTAGTAAGTGTTTATATAAGTGGGGGGTGACCTCCAAGGTTGTGCCCATGGGGTACCCACATTTGCGAACGGGTGATCGCTTATAATATATATATATATATTTCACACGCGTGCCGCCGCCGTCGCAGTCCGGGCGGGGCTTGGGCTTGGGTCAAAAATATATTTTTTGTCACTTGAAAATGTTAAATTAATTTTTGTTAATTTAATCATTAATCCAAACACGTTTTTGTAACAAATAAATTTGTTACGATCCGATCCAACAGAGTATACGGAAGGTTCTGGATATATCCACACGCATGAAAACAAATACAATTTGTTTTTAAAGATTAAGTTAACTTAATCCTTAAGTCACTCCGTTTTTGTTACGAACTCTCCCTATAAAAGGAGAGCTCGCCTCACTCATTCTACACACCGAAATTCACAATTGATGCTTCCTGTGCTTTTTCTCTCTTCTCCCTCCTTCGACTTGTGTTGACGAGTCCTTCTTCTTTTCTTCTACTCCTTTTGTCCCTTCGATTTCGAGTGGTCTTCTTACCATATAGAGTGTGTTATTTCTCGAATGATTACTTACGGTGCAGTACGTAATCGAACAGGGGAACTGGGTTGTTTATCCTGGAGGCGGCGCGGTTGTTAATCTACCTTGCACAAACTCATGTAGTGTCGCGAAACATCTTAAAAAAAGCGACCTGGTCGTTACTCAACCCGGTAATATCTTCGTTGTAATTTCGATTTTGTTAAAAGGTACTTTCCTGAACTCGAAAATCAACAGATACATATACTTTAAAAAATATATTTAAAGGGGTCTTATAACAATCGAGAATTTCTCTTTAGACAACGTGGTTTGCTCTTAGACATCCCAAAATGATCATTTTCTTCCTAACAGTAGTTAACTACCATTCATCGGTAAAAGGTAATTATCTGTCGTTCCAAACCTGTCATACAGAAATACATTAACACATTCATGTTTGGAATGGTAGTTAACTGTCGGTGATTTAACGATAATTAACTATCATTGGCATTTTCATTTTCCACCCTCATGCAAAGCTTTATGCAACCATCTCTTTCAAACCATCACTTTCAATCTTAGGATGTCCCTAGATGCTTCAAGTGGCGGTGGCTTCACTGTAAATGTTTTTCCATTTCATAGAAAAGCAAATGAAGGTGTTTGGAACTTTGCTCATTGTACAAAATGTCAGACACAAGTTGGTATGAAATACGGCACCTCAGAATCTAGATTTACCTACAAAGTTTCAAGAATTTATCTTTGATATAGAATAAAATGCATCTATAAAAATAAAAAAGCTTCACAATACTCAAACTAAATTAAAAAAAGATACTATAACCAAAGAGGTAAAAGTGTACATATTTAACAAAAGACGTCAAAGTCAGCAAGTTTAAACATTTTCTAGCTTTATGAGTAATGGCCTAAACTTTCTACACTGAAAAGAAATATTGGACTATCATCATGCAGAAAACTTTGTGGGAAGACTGTATTGTTGCAAAAAGTTTTGCATGAGGGTGGAAATTGAAATAGATGCCAACCATAGTTAACTAAGGTTGGACCTATGGTAGTTATCTACCGTTTCTAATGTGTTCCAAATTTTCGAACGGCAGTTAACTAACGCTAAAAGAAATTTTTTCATTTTGAGGTCTTTGAGAGCTAACCATGCTAGTTAAAAAGCAAATTTCACAGCAATGGAGTCTATGGATAGAGGGTAATTATGAATAGTACCAAAACATGCATTGATATTATTATGGCTGTGATATAGATGTAAAGGGGAAGATTATATCTAAAGGATGAACGCAGCCCCCTATATGAAAAGGTACTTCATCGTGCACCTATAATCACAAAAAGAAACGATCACGACACATGGGAGGTCTTCTGTACATTGTGCTTGCTTACGTCTTAAACAGATAGCAACCTAACACTATTTATTGAGAACACTTATTTATATAGGGGTTGCTTTCATCCTTTATTTGTACCTTAAAGTGCGTTTAATATTTGCCCTTAATCTTAATGTTAATTTATAGTATATAGATAAGTGTTAATTTGTATCCTTAAAGTACGTTTAAATTACAATAAAATTAGAACATAATTGTATTGGAGAGAGATAAAAAAATTATGTGGAAACATAAATTGGATATTTTAGATAATGGATTAATAGCCGTTTTAGCCCCCTAAAAAAAAGTTACAAAACCGCCCTCTAAGTTTTTCCCCTGTGGCAATTTTGGCCCCCTAGGCCAATTTTGACTCGGTCAACGCACACGTGTGTATTTTTTTTATTTGTTTAATAAAACAAAAATTATAATTAAAAAAAATTATTTTTTAATTACAAAAATAAAAAAATTATTTTTTAAATAATTAAAAAATAAAAAAAATTACACGCAGCGTCCACGTGTGCGTTGACCGAGTGAAAATTGGCCTAGGGGGACAAAACTGCCACATGGACAAAACTTATGGGGCGGTTTTGTAGTTTTTGTTTCTTAGGGGACAAAATCGCAACTTCCTGAAACTGCTATTAAGTCTTAGATAATCTATACTATGATAAAAGATTAATAAAAGTAAATGTATTTGGTTCAAAATTTATACCAGATACATCACCTTACGTTAACCCATTTTTACATATTTTGGAACGGAAGAAGTATATTCTTGTTAAATTCCTCTAGTTTCTATGAAGGATTTTAGCAAAGTGAACCGACTGTTATTAAAGATAAAAGCGATTCTTATAAAAAACATTAAAGATGATAATTATCTAATCAAGCACACATCACTTTCTCTTTTTTGAAAGGAGTTATAGTAATGGATTGAAGTGCATGGTGAATCATTATTAATAACCCATTTATGGAATCTATACTACTATATTAACCAATTATTACATTACATATAGAGTTAACAAAGATTTGCTCGTTATTAACTAATTATCATCTAATAAGAATATGGAAACTGAAAGCCGGCTCCAAGTTTCTTCAAATTCAAGGCAGCACAATGGAGGAACTTCTTTCTTCAAAACTTGTTTCAATGGACTCAACGCTTTGGCAGGTTTTCATATTCCCTCTTTCTCAAATTCTTATATGAAAACTTAATCACAAGTCATGTGTGCAAAAAATGAAGAACTATCACATGCATCACCCACGATATATATGACCTTTAGCAAGACGTTTAAAATAATGTATTTTTTTTAATAACAAGCTAGTTCTGAAGTGTGGTAAAATATTTCATTGAAAATATCTGCAGTGTCAAAAAAAATTTTTTTACCTTAACCCTCTGGTTCCTGGGGAGGATATCTTAGTAAAGTCTAACTATTTATTGTTCCAGCCATGATTGAAACTATGATTTCCCCCAAATAGTTTGTCATAAACGAAGTTCATTAGCCACTTTAGCTCAATTATTTGGTAAGAATTAAAAAGAAAATGATTCTTCATATATAATATTGTTAGTGAAATTTGCATATGCATAAAAATAAAAAAAATTGCATATTATGTACATGTCTTTTTTTAGCCCTCAAGTTTTCCCTTTCCTCAAATTTTCGGTTGTTCAATGATGGCTGTCTCAGAATTCAGAGCAGTGTTTTAAAAACCGGTGAGACACATGAGTCAAGATTCAACTGCTCTAAATCATGGTTGAACAACTCAAATAATCGAATCGTGGAGAGCTGAATCAGAGTTCTTTAATTATAAATGATTGTGTTTATAATATTCTTACAAGGTTAATATATACTTATTTAGGTATTGGCATACTCTCCATGCCATATGCAGTTTCTCAAGGAGGGTGGCTGAGTTTCATGCTACTAATTATTTTTGCCATGATATGTTGGTACACAGCTTTACTTCTAGAAAGGTGTATGAATCAACAACCATTAATCAAATCCTATGCTGATATAGGTGAGGTTGCTTTTGGTTACAAAGGAAGAGTTGTAATAGCAAGTTTTATATATGTAGAGCTTTTTTTAATTGCTGTGGAGCTTCTTATATTAGAAGGTGACAATTTGGAGAAGTTGTTTCCAAATATGAGCTTCACAATAATTGGACTTAAGATTGGAAGTAAAAGTGGTTTTATGTTAATCACTGCTTTGATAATATTGCCAACAACTTGGTTGAGAAATTTAGGAGCTTTGGCCTACATATCTGTTGGTGGGGTAGTGGCTTCTGTTATTTTGATTGGTTGTGTTGTTTGGGTGGGAGAAGTTGATGGTGTGGGGTTTCATGAAAGGGGAAACTTGGTAAATTTGGGAGGATTGACAACTGCAATGAGCCTTTTTGCTTTTTGTTACTGTGCTCATGCTTTGATGCCAACAATATGCAATTCTATGAATGATAGAAATCAGTTTTCCAAGGTTAGTACAATCCTTGAAATTATAACTTTTTTATTCAACAATAAAATTGGAGTAAATTACCAATTTAATCATTGAAAATATAGGATTGAGTAATTTAATCCCTTATTGACAATCATCATTCACATTTTCTTTGAGTTCAAATCTTGGTGAAACAATCTTTGAATCACCAAAGTATGATTCCTTTATGAACAAAAGGGTTAAGACCAAAATCAATTTGAGACCTTGGAATATACTCATCTTAAGGTCTCGGGTTCGAACTCCTTGTTGCCAATTTCAATTTCATTGGGCTAGTTTGACTTCTTAAAAAAAAATACCAAAAATTCTTTCAAAAAAAATACCAAAAACAAAAGATTAGTAAATTTAGATCTTAAATAGGGGAATGTTTTAAGATAATGTAATTTTTTGAGGGAATTCAAATTATTTGAGATAGATTCCATTGTTTGGATGATTATCAAAAGGGTTAATTGAGTAAATGACCCCCCTAAATATACCAATATTTGATTTTAGTCCCCAAAAATGTTCTTTAGGCTTTTGGTCCTTCAAAAATTTCAATCTATGAAATTAGTCCCTAATTTGTAGTCAACTCATGTCTAATCATCATATATTTTAATTAATTTTCCAGAATTGGATAGAATATTATGACAATCTCTCCCAAAAGAAATTAGAATTTTTTAACAAAATATGAATTAAGTATGAATTTATGATTTTGGTGTTAAAAAATTCATGTTTTGATAAAAAATTCTAATTTTTTTTGCAAAATATTGCCATAACTTTATACACATTTATGGAAAATTTCATTAAAAAATATGAAGGATAGACATGAGTTGACTAAAAAGTAGGGACTAATTTCATAAATGAAAAAATTTTGGGGGACTAAAAGCGCAATGAGTATTTTAGGGGGATTATAATCATATGTTGGTATAATTAGGGGACCATTTACTTATTTAACCCTTTTCAAAATAATGGAAATTTATGCAATATTTTGTTCTTGTTAAATTTAGAGAATTTCAGATGACACCTAAAGGCTAGGAATTTCAAATTTATTCTTTCTTACAACTTTTTTCAAATTTACATTTTGGTCCTTATATTTTTCAAATTTTTCAAATTTACCCCAATAATTTTTCAAAAAATTACAAATTGACCCATTATTTTTAAAAATTTACAAAGTGATCTATATATTGTTTAAAAAACTAGAAGCTGCCCCCTCAAAATTTTATCAAAGTGATATTATGCTCTTTTGCAGGTTTTGCTGGTTTGCTTTGTTGCAAGCACAATTATCTATGGAACCGTGGCTATATTAGGCTACTTGATGTTTGGAGATCATTTGAAGTCTCAAATCACATTAAATCTACCAACAAATAAAATAAGTACAAAAATAGCAATATATACTACAATTGTTAATCCTTTCACCAAGTATGCTATTGTAATCACTCCAATAATCAATGCCATTGAGGAAAAATGGCATCTATGCAAGAGAAGACCTGTTAGCATTCTCATTAGAACATCCATTGTGGTAAGTAGTGTAATTGTGGCACTGTTTGTTCCTTTTTTTGGATACATTATGGCATTTATTGGTGCTTTCTTGAGCGTGGCAATCTCGTTGTTGTTTCCTTGCCTTTGTTACTTAAAGATGCACAAAGCTGCTAGGCGATTTGGGTTAGAATTGATCATAATCATAGCAATTTTGATCATTGGTTCATTTATTGGAATACAGGGTACCTACATTTCAATTGTGAAAATAGTAAATAATATTAAGACATGAAGATTTATATGCTTCAAGATTCTAAACTACTATATTTGAATATCATTTTAGCTCCAATGTGACTTGCAATGTAAGCATTAGTCATTTTTTATCATAAAATAAATCGCTAGATCAAACAAATCCTAACAAGTTTGTAGTGCCCACTAAAATTTGGTTAAGTATCCTAACTTTGTTAGAGTCTAATAGTATAAAACTAATTTAAAGATTCATCAAACTAAACCACATACATCAAAAAGAAGCATGCAGAGTGTAACACCCTAAACCCCATATTCAATAAATCATGCAATTAATTCAATTAAATCAAAAGAGTTCAAGATGTCACAACTTCACTTTTCTAAAAACATGCATAAATATGTTTTCAAAACTCGCGGCGGAAAATCATCATACAAAATATCTCAACAATATGGAATAATCCTCAATACATGGGTAAATGAATCTCAACTCCATATCGCAGGTTCCAAATACATAACCATAATCTCATCAAATAAATTCCAACAACGGATAAATGACAATAAACATAAATGTCTGACTCCCTAATCAGAGCCTAACTAGACTCTAGCAAAAGATAAATGGAGGTAGCATCCAAGCTAGTCATCAAGAAACTCACAAGTGATAAGCAAACTCAGTCCTGCACGTCGTTTACCCATTCATACAAATAGGCAGGCGGTCAACCAAACGATCATTGTGGTTAAATAATATTCCACGTAATAAATTATAACCAAACAAATAGCATTCAAGGATTTCAAGCATAGCACATATACATACTCACCACTCCTAGAATACTAACATCATATGAATATTATCTTCAACTCAATTCTAACCCAACAATCCCCATTTCAACAACAAGAGATCATCACATCACCAACAAATAAATTCACGATATTCATACTTTCAAATATATAAAAATCAAATCATATCTTAACATAACAAAACTCAACAACATATATCACACATTCAATTAGGCATATTAGCACATAAATTATTGTTCCATTACACCTCGCCAATTAATATATCATCACCTTTCACATTTTCAATACACATATTCATCACCAACATACAACAATCTCATGTAATTATTTCAAATAAACACAATCATCATCTCAAGGATATAAACAAAAAAATTATCACCATCAAAGGAATCGCCAAATCAAAATACATATGATAATCACTTCATTACTATCACAAAAATAATCATCATCAAATAAAATCACCAAGAGTACAAGCGTCCCCAAAATTAACAAACACCATCATGTATACATCTCAACACAGATTCACATTATTCACCAATCACATAATTCACCAAGCGACATGATTAACCAAATCACAAATTTCGTATAATTCACCAAATCACCAAATTCATATAATTCAACAAAAACACATCATCACATAACTTGTATGCATGCAATGTTCTAGACACATCTACATGCATGTGGTACCAATTGAATATTTTGGAGGTAATCTTACCGAGTTATCCACCAACATAATAAACACCACAAATTACGTTCTTCACCAACTAATGTAATAAACACCATCAATTACATTCTTCACCAAAGACTCATTATAACTATGAATGCATGAACTTTCAAGTAAAGGCTCGACAATTCATAATTCACAACACTATATTATATAATTTTCACCATCATAAAATATATTCACCAACTAACATAATAATCACCACCAATTACGTTCTTCACCAAAATCACCATTGAATTATCAAGAATTTACATCCATAAAATCAACAAGTTATAATCAACAAAAGAGTCATCATCATAAATCATCATCAACAATTATCACCACAAGGAAAACAACATCGTTTCACAAAGCACAATTCGCATAAAAGACGAACAATCAACCACATCATGTTAACCAACATATTAAACACTCATCATTCATTGATTCATTCTTATTTCATCATATTATCATGAATACAAGTCATTTGCAAGTTATCAAATCATAATTACTCATTTTGACAAAGTTCGTCTATTTCACAAAATCGTCCATTTTGACATTTTTCACACAACTCATCGTATCTCATGCATATTAACCCTCAATTCAATCATAATCTAACACATTATGATGAGAATAAAGTCATTTTCAAGCTAACAAGTCATATTTCATCATTTCACCAAAACCAAGAGTTCAACATCATGTGTAAATCAAGTATTCACATCTTTAATTTATAAATTATCTTCGCATCATTATATACACATCATTAGGTATCACAACTTCATGATTACATACTCATTTATTCATTTCATATAAGAGAGATGGGAATTAATTAGATTGGTTTTGACAGTTTAAATGTCTTGGGGGCTTGCAGATTGCTTAAGGGATATTATCTTCTCGTAGGAAGTCAGTGAGGGGGTATCCTTTCCTCCTAGATTCAATGATCACCCTAAGTATTTATGCAAAAATTATAAGTTAAAAGACACCATCTTCACGTAGGAAGTCAGCGAGGGGGTATCCTTTCCCCCTATAGTCAATGATGCCTCCTAACTATGTATTTGATTCTTTCCTTCTTTTAGAAGGGGGTATCCTTTCCTCATCATTGTAATGCCCACCGGCTTCATGGTCATGGTGCTCCTCATCTTGGAGCAACTTCGCACCTTCCTCTTCACTCAGATTGTGCTCCTCATGTACCTCTGGATCATCACCAACATACATCAAATTATCTTCCACCTCCGTGTTAGTCCGAGATGGGTTAGGAAGTATAATCAAACATAAAGGCACGTTGAGCTGAAGCTCATAAGTCATGTTATCAGGTGGATGAGGCTTAATAAAATTCATAGCAATGAGGGTCTCTATATTAAGCCTATTGTTGCCCTTAATCTGGTTTATTCCTTGGTCCTCACCCACTCCTAACTTCCTAGCTATATAGGGGATGATACCACCTACTACTATCTCTCCTTTACCATCGGATTTTGTACCTACAGAGGCGAGATAATCAAGTAAGTAGTAACAGGTATTCACAGGGCGGTTATTAAGCATAGCCCACAACATGAAAAGCTCATTTTCCCTAGTGGTTCCCAGCTCTTTCCTACCCGAGATGGTGCAAGCCATGACCCGTCTAAGGTACCTAAGCACGGGGTTGTGGATGTTGCTAGCCTTATTGGAACGTGAGTTGTATTGTATTAACCCAGTGATACGTTCCCAAAAGGTAGCAGGGTTATAGTCTTCCGGCTTTAGATCATGATTCCAAGAGTCACGGATGAACCCCGCATTTGCGAAGTCCATCTCTAAGCAAAAGTTTTCAAGGGACATCTCATAGTCAATGTTCATAAGCCGGAAGGAGACTCTATGATTAGGGTTATCAAATTTCAACCTATCCTTCGTGAAAGCAATAGAGCTTAAGAATTCATAAGTGAAGTTTTTGAACCCCCTCATAGGTCTCAACATCTCAATCCATCCTAGGTTTCCTACCAACCTAAACACATTATCTCTAATTCCTAACACAATCAAAGAATAAGAATCAGGGTACCTACAAGGGTGTAAAGGTTTAGAGATAAGAGTTTTATACCTATCTTTGAATTGTTATATTTGAATTGTATTCCATGATTCTTTGCCGGTGCTTGCCTCTTTGAAGAAGGTCCTCCGGAAGAGCTTCCTGTCTCCTTTCCAGTTCTCTTTGGAGCCATGTTTTCTTTGACCTAGTTTGAGTTTGTGTGACTTGGTGTGGGTTTTGGTGAAGGTTAGGTTTTGGAAAGTTTTTAGGTGGAGAAGGTTGGTTTAGTTATAGGGTTGAGGTTTAAGTAGGGTTTTTGAGTTTAAGTGTGTAGGTTGGTGAAAAATTTGTGGTTTTTGGGTTAGGTTAATGGGGTATACGAATTTGGATGATTTTTGGTTTGGGTGGATGAAAGTTGTTTTTGATTGGTGGATTATGTTTGGAATGATGTTTGAAGTTATTTGGGTGAAGAAATTTTGTGATTTGGTGGAGATTTGAGGAAAATATGAAGGTTTGAAGGTTTTTGGTTATGGAGGTTTGAGAGATGAGAGATGTTTGTGTTGAAGAATGAAGGAAAAAGATGAAAAAAATATGGTTTATGGGGGCTAGGAGTCGGGCACGTTCGTGCCACTGCAGGCACGGGCCGTGCCAACTTTCTGGAGTTTGGGGGTTGGTTTGGGTATGGTCAGGCACGGCCGTGCCACCACAGGCACGGGCCATGCCAAGGTTCTGGCATTCCTTGGCTTAATTTTATCGTTTTCTTGAATCGTGCTCGGACAATTACCTACAAAACAACTTAAAACAACGAAAAACAAACAAAATAAAAGCGCTTAAATGCATGGGTTGCCTCCCACGAAGCGCTCGTTTAGAGTCATTAGCTTGACGGTTAGAAAGTGTCCTTAAAAAGGATCAAAGAGATCATATTGTGTAGCTGACGCTAGGACGCGTTCTTTTACATCATGATCTTTAATCATGCAACAAGAATAAAGAGTAGGACCTTCCATAACATTTTCCAACTCAAATCCTACCATCTCATCACTCACTTGAAAAACAATCCTACCATTCTTAACATCGACAATACCTCCCGCAGTAGCGAGGAAAGGTCTCCCTAGAATTATAGGGATATCATGGTCCTCCGGAATGTCCACTACCACAAAATCAGCCTGGATGTATACCCCTTCTATCTTAACGGGGATGTCCTCAACAAATCCAACTATTTGGATTGTAGAACGGTTAGCTAACTTCAAGGTCATCTCGGTAGGTTTCAATTCTCCTATCCCAATCCTCTTAAAGAGGGACAAAGGCAACAAGCTAACACTAGCTCCTAAGTCACACAAGGCTTTATCAATGGTCTCACTCCCAATCACACAAGGGATGGCAAAA
>Ga0228710_1009727_pt1 | contig 13190 bp, 7 predicted proteins | sample MedpolnodulmetaG_FD_177995 | JGI IMG/M metagenome (GOLD analysis project Ga0228710, IMG submission 177995) | Root nodule microbial communities from Medicago polymorpha collected in Santa Monica, California, United States - pink nodules | ecosystem: Host-associated > Plants > Roots > Nodule...
TCCTTAATAAATAATATGGGAAAGATAAATGAAAGAATTGAAAGAAGAGAGAGTAATAAATAGTTAAGGTTATAATAGGAAAAGTAACATTAATGTTGCATTGGTATTGTAAAGCGACATATAATTTAGGACAAATTTTTCTCTAAAGCGACATACAATTTGGAACGGAGGGAGTAAAACACTCTCAAGTATACGAATGGTCTTCCTAGTAGTTACTAGATTTGTCTTTTCCTATTCATTCACCAATTCATGTTAACCTTTCAATGATTTGAATCTACCAATATACTCTCTGATCTTAAACATAAACAATAAAAATGATAAAATTGTTGGTATAAAATCTAAGTAAAATTCAACTATTGTTACTCTTTTTAGTATTGTTATTTCAAATATACCCTTGATTTCTTTTTTAATATTCCGTTGAAATTTATTTTCAACAAGATGCATGTTCATTGATATATAACACGCGCGTTCAATTTTTTCACATTTCCATTTCAGTTCCCAATTATAAGGCTTCCTTCTACAACATTTAGCTTCTCTCAACCAAACTTCAAGTCAGGAAATGATTATAAGTATTCATTTTCTCTCTTCTACGCTTAGGTCTTGCTTTAATAAACAACTTAATTTCTAGTCTATAACATAAACACTTGTCATGGTAGATGTTAATGAATAATCTATTCATATATCAAAAGATGAAATAAAGTTAAATTGTTTTATTATAAGTAATAAGCAATTTTTTCAAGCGCATTAAGAGAACTTATGAAAATGTAATAAGTTGTTTTCATAAGTTCTTTCAAACCGTCTTATAAGTATTTATGTTAGTAGATAAGTTTAAATAAGTTTCTCTAGACTGACTCTTGTGTTCTTCTTCTTCTCTTTTTATACCCAAAAAATGGAAGCACAACATTAATGATTTAATGCACCTTCGTTTAACCTAGCCATCAAAGATTCACAAGATTTATCATTTCTCATTGTTAAAGACTCTGGAAAAGAAAAAAAAAAGACACGGATAATAATCATGTTAAAGATGATTTATTCAAAAGTGAAGTAATTTTGCAGCATGATGATGAGGTTACATTCAATGAGTTTGAAGGTGGTGCATTTGAAGGAAAGTTCAAGGACTATTTTGATTTCTCTAATAAAACTCTATCCCAAATGAATGAAAGTGATGAGAGTGGACTACCCATAAGCCCATAGAACCCATCTGACCATCACGCTCATTGGAGATCAAGAACAATCTCGGGAACCAATCCTTAAGGGAATTTGATCCCACCCAAGGTTCCTGCCAACAGGAGGTAGATAAATAATTACCAAACACGTTCATAACCCTATTTGAGTTACTGATTATTTAATACAGTTATCGATTTTTTTTTCCGCAAATTAGGTATCCTCCACGTACAACTGCACAAATTAATTTCTCAAACTTTATAAGACTCAAATGAACAACAAACTCTTACAACTTTTAACGATATTACATGCTCGTACTTGAGTTTATGCTCATGACTTTAGTTAAGTTCAAAAGATATTCCCATCGGGTGCAGATCCTCTCCATTTGGGAGGAAAATGGCAATCTCAATTTTCATTCATACAATCATGACACGTGGAAAAGTAAGAGATCAACGGTTCTGATTGATTCAATGAATTATTTTATTTTGTTTCAATAAACAAAACATAGAAAACAACGCCCATCCTCATCCTTGCAGAACCTGAAAAAATTCTAAGAAATCATTTCCTGTAACACAACGTTGCTATCGCCGCCACCAGACCTCGTCACTCCGTTGTACCGTCGTCGTAGTCTTGTTGCCTTCGCTGATTGTCGTCGTAGTCTTCTTAATTACCATCGCTGATTGTGCTTTGGTTTGTATATGTCCCGTCTCATGTTCAATCCATACTAGCTAAGATTGGTTATGATTTATTAATAAATCTAACCCAAAATCAGAAGATTATGATACTATAGTGTAGATGCAAAAGAATTATAAAACAAGAATTTAAAGAGATTAAGATTGAATTTAAAGCATTAAACAGTAAACACAACAGTCACAGAGAAAGAGGAAATAAGTTCGGACATGAGACGAAAAGTGGTGGCAAACTGTGATGCAGCTGTCGACGGAAGATGGCTTAAAGTTGAAGATAGGTGTGTTGCTGAACCGAGCAAGCAAAGGTCACAGAAAAAGAAATATTTTGTTTTTTAAGGATGGAAAAAGAAATATTATTATTTTTTATTTTTGAAATAAATACAATTGAATATGAGCCATTGATCTCTTACATTTCCACGTGTCTTGATTATAAGAATAGAAATTGAGATTGTCATTTCCCCCCAAATGGAGATGATCTGCACCCATTTGCATCATCAAATCAAAATATTCTTAATATAAAGGCTTAATTGCAGTTTTAGCCCCCTAACTTTCCCAAAGTTGCGATTTTGGCCCTCTAAGAAAAAAACTACAAAACAGCCCTATAAGTTTTGCAACTGTAGCAGTTTTGGCCCCCAAGACTGATATTGACTCGGTCTACGCTGACGTGACACCCTAAGTGAGGTGCCACGTGTTATTTTTTTTATTTTTATTTTGCCTTCAAAGCCAAAACTGCTACAGTTGCAAAACTTATGGAGCTGTTTTGTAGTTTTTTTTCTTAAGGGACCAAAATCACAACTTTAGAAAAATTAGGAGGGTTAAAACTGCAATTAAACCTAACATCAACAACTTATTTAAAAAACACCCGCAGTCATATCCCTCAAAAAAAAAAAAACCACAAAGTCATAAAATAATTTCATAATTTAGTCATTTTTCGTGGTTAAGATTGAGTTGTAATCAAGAAAATAATTAAAAGTAGAAAAAGAGATGGGAGAAAGGAAAAAGGAGAAATACTTAAACTCAAAAGTACCACTCGCAATGATAGCGCGTAGAAGAACTTGAATATTCCACTGTCCCACTCTCTCTCAAATCCCTAATTTCTGAAATCACCAAAACCCTAAAAATTCAATTTCCCAAATCGGAAGGTTCTACTTCACCGGAGTTTCGCCGGAAATGGTGATCCTTGAACCGGAGAAACGAGAAGAGTCACAATCACAGAGCCCCGAGTCGTCGGAAAATCCTTCACATTCCGATCCGCAGAAGAAAACTAGGGATTTGCCGAACTTAACCGAATGCCATGCTTGTGGCTTCAAGATTGATGTTTGCACCGGTAAGAACAAACTTCAAACCCTTTATAGCGAATGGCGCGTAGTTCTTCTATGCAAAAAGTGTTTTTCTTGTGTTAAATCTTCCCAAATTTGTTCCTATTGCTTTTCTGAATCATCTTCTGATTCGCTTCGTTGCGTTAAATGTAAGAATTCTGTTCACAAAAATTGTTTCTTGAAGAACAAAAATGTTGCTCCTTGGTCATATTCTTGTGTGGGTTCTGAATTTTCTGTATGTGTGGATTGTTGGGTTCCTAAGCATGTTGAAGTTTCTAGAAGAAGAAAAATGAGAAGTTTAAGAAAAGTGAAGAGTGGGGTGATTGTGAAAAAGGGTAGGGTTGATTTAGTGAAAGAGAGTTCTAGGGTTTTGAAAGGTGGGAATTTGATGAGGTCTATGGAGGATGTGGCTAAAGATGCTAACCAGAAGGTGAAGAAGAAGGTTGAAGCGGCTACTAGGGCTAGAGATGTGGCATCGAAGAAAGCTGTCGCGGCTAGAAGGGCTGTTGAGTTGGCAAACAAAACCTTGAATACAGTGGCAAACAGGGAAGAGGGTACTCTGAATTTGCCTTCCAAAATGGATCCTGTTAAAGTTGTCGGCTGTTCAAACTTGGCTTTTGACTTGCGTTTGAATAACTCGCCGATGATTTCAAAAAGTTGCTGCTTGTTGAATACAAATGCTTCGAAGAGGTGGACTTTTAGTGTTGATTCATCATGCAAGACATCAAACTCAAGGAGTGCCAGTGGTTCTTTACGATCCTTGGATAGCGACTCTTCAACTGATCTAAGTTGTCCATGCATGGGAAGGTGTGACATGATAACTAGCCCAAAAGATGGCGAATGCACTGCTGAATTGAAGGAAGGGGAGGGAAGTTGTTCTGATCGGCTGATAAACTTAAGTGGAGAAAATTCTGCATTGCATGGGGAAGAGCGGTCAGATCGTTATTTCTTCAAGTATGTTAGGAGGAAGTCAGATCGTTATTTCTTCAAGTACAGTAGGAGGAAGTCAGATCGTTATTTCTTCAAGTATAGTAGGAGGAAGTCAGATCGTTATTTCTTGAAGTATAGTAGGAGCAATTGTTTAAAACCAAATCTCGATAGTTAGCCTTGAGAGTCAGCATTTGACTGTTTGGATTCCATTCAATCGTTCCACACTATTGAGAACAATATCCAATGCTTCATGTTAGTCATGTGATGCTTCTTTATGTTAATCAGGTCGTCAAAGTTGCTATTTCAGAGAGTTGTCGTAAAATGGAATTGGTACATATAGTTTTCTCTCATAATTGTCCGAAGTTAAAATTTGAAGCTGTTGTTATTCATATTGTTTGTTTGCCTTTTTATTTCTAAAGTCCTATTTGTCTTCTGCTTTTACGTTTAAACCTATGGGAAAATGAACAAAGGCCTAATAAAGAATTTAAGTCATGTAGGCTGGAAAAAGAGTAATGACTAGAAAATGGTATCGGTAATTTCATCGATAAAATGATATGCAACATAATGCCTTCTTCTATAATACTGGAAGTAGAATTTCATATGCTCGATCACAATTTAAAAGTATTTCATTACAAGGTACCAATTTTGTAACAGATTTTGCTCTCGATTTATCCGTTCCATTGAAGCTTGGTTGTATGATCTATCGAATCTTTGCCCTTCTTTTTGCTTGTTCTAATGCTTCATTAGATATTGCTGACTTTACTCTGGAGTCACATTCTGGTTGACATCATAAAATGTTTAAAAAAGAGTCATACTACGTAACTAAGATGGACAAGACTCGAGAGGAATATAGTATTATAAAATTATCGTTCTGATCGAGTAACTTTATGATGGTCGGAAGGGTTTCAGTAGTTCTCCGTAAGGTTGATTGCTCTTGTAATGTCATGTTTTCAACTTTAGATGTTTTCATTCTGATAATGATAGAATGCTTCACTTCTCCTGTATTGATCATTGGTGTCATATGATGGTTTTTATTTTTCTTTTTACTGAATGTACGGTGACAATAAGGCCAGACTTTTGGCTTAACGAAAATTGTAAAATGAATACAGATAACACAAGGTATAGATGAAGCTAAAAGCCTAAAACTATTTTTGTTTTTGGGAGGGAAGGCGGGGTGTCTAGCAGATACAATTCCTGTCGGTGCTGTATTTTTAACCTGTTTTATCTTGATTTGGTTCTTACATTATTAACATTGCTCTTGACTGTTTCTCACAATTACTCAACATTTGTCTTAAGTCTTACCAAAATTGTTGTTGGGTTGGAACCTCTGAAAACTTGCGCTAAAATGTGAAGCTACTGATATTATAGACTTTTGTATCAAGTAGTTTCTTTAAGATCACATATTTTGCAATTTTTATTTGGATTCACTTACCTTAGGAAGTGACAAATTTGGAGAAAAGGTAAGGCTTGAGACATAATTTTGTTTTGTTTGCACGGGATGGGGTGATAGCTTACCTCTTTACATTTTAGAAGTGGTTTGATAGTTTATGAAACAAATTGATGATTTATCTTTAAGATATATCTCTACATCTCTACAATATATATAAAGGCAATACTTCTTTAACATAATCTCTACATATAATCTTTTAACATATATTTCATTTCATAAGTACAACATGTATAAAATTTATTTGACCTAAACATATGACGATCCCTTCCCCACAAATTAGGACCACACTCATGAAGATTGAAGGGTCATGGATTGATATGTTTCAGTAAAAATCATGTATTGAACAAAAGAAAGAATCTGGTTCAAATATCTACATCTACATATATATAAGGGATAGGCTGATTTGGTTTGGCCTATTTTCTTACCAGTTTTGCCATTTACAGTTAGTTACCTTATAATCTCTTTTCATTTCTATTTTATCCTTGGCGGTTTTCATTCTCACAGGACCTGTGATGCTATTCATTGTCAACCAAGGGAGGAATCCTAAACCAAAACAGAAATGAATGGCCTTGGTGAATGTTTAGCAGACTAAACGAGAGTTTGGGGGGACAAATTCTAAACTTATGGGGTTCTTACTTTCAGTACAAAAAAGTCTCATAAAAAATAGGTAAATAATTTACAGTTTTATAAATCTTGGGGTATATATATTTTGCATGGTTTATGTATTTAGTTGTTCTACTACAAAATGGTTGATAGTTATTATGTCTGCGCCTTCGTTCAAATAAAAGCTTAGTGAGACCCACCGATGCAAATTGTGAAGTTGGACTGTTGGAGAAACACGTTAACATGTAGTAAACTTATCTTAGATATGCTGTAAGTTCACATTGTGAAGTTCCAGTTGGAGAAAGATACTTTACTTTATTCGAATCATTGAAAGCAGAAAAGCCATACTTACTCCTTAAGATGAATTCAAAATGTACCGTGTACGAATAGGAGGTAGGAGCATTGTAAAATGATGAAATCATCAAAGTATTTAATTACTAGCAAGTAATTGAAGTTCAAACGACCCACACTGTAACTTTCAACCTCGCAAGCATATGGGTCTGTTTGGAAAAACACATTTTTAGTTTATGTCTTATAAGTTTATTTGACTAAAAAATATTAGTTTGATAACTGTTATTTTTCACAAATATATATCTTATTTTTACTAGTTTATTATATCGTTTTTTATAAGTTAATTCAAGTAAATTATTGTTTAAAGCTACTTCATCAGATCTCAATTATAAGCAATGAAATTACTATTTAGATTTATTAAATAAGAAATCTATTATAATAAAAATGACAATGGTGAAGCCTTTCTGCATATAATAATAACTAATTAATATTGATAAAATAATATGGGTTAATAGTGTTTTTCACCCCTGTAATATAGATCATTTCTGGTTTTTACCCCTATAAAATTTTCGGTTTTAATTGAATCCTTGTAAAACTTTTTTTTCCGGAAAACACCCCTCCTTCATCCAACTCACCAAATGCGCATATGTGGCGCCGACTTGGCTTTTTATTATTATTTTTATTTATTTGTAATTGTCATCATATTTTATTTTTAAAAACATCTGAAAATTAATTTTCAAAAATAAAAAAATCAGAAAAATATTCAGATTCTTTTCCAAAAAATTTAAAAATTGAAAAAAAAATCAAATATTTAAAAAATCAGAAAAAATATTCGGTTTTTTTTCTAAATTATATTTTTTTAAAAGATTCTGGAGTTTAATTTTCAAAATAAAAATAATTAAATTTAGAAAAAACAAATTCGAAATTTAAAAAAAGTCAGAAATAAATAGTTTTAAAAAATTTTCTACAAAAAAAAAAAAATTATGGAAAATTTGAAATTAAAATTTTAGAAAAAAAATCATTTTTTTACGAAATTTTGGAAATTAAAAAGTTAATTTTTAATTTTTCAATATATATTCATTTATATTAATTTAAGAATAAAAAATCTGAAAATTATTTTTTGAAAATAAAAAATATCGTAAAAATTAGAAAAAATTCATTTTTTATTTAAAAAATTCAGGAAAAATATTTTTAATTTTTCAATTCTAGAATTCTTTATGGGTAGAAAATCTTTTAAAAAAACATGACCTTTTTTTTATTTTGAAAATTAAATTTCAGAATTTTTAATAATCTTCTTAATTTCAAAAAAGATCCAAATCTTTTTAATTTCGAAAAATAACTGAATGTTTTTTCTGATTTAAGAAAAAAAATTCTAAATTTAAAATCTGAATATTTTTCTAAATTTAAAAAAAAAAACTGAATGTTTTTTCTGAATTTTAGAAAGAAATTTTTTTTTTTCAATTTTATAAATTTTTTGAAAAAAAACTGAATATATTTCTGATTTTATCTAAATTTTAATATTTCAAAAAAATATATAAAAGTTTTTTCTGATATTTTTAAATTAATAAAAAAAATCTTAATTTTTTTCAATTTTTAAATTTTTTGGAAAAAAATATGAATATTTTTCTAATTTTAAAAAAAAAAAATCTTAATGTTTATATCAAAAAATATAAAATTTGGAGAAAAAAATCCAGAATTTTTTATAAAAAATTTCCTGAATTTTTTTATTTTCAATTTCTTAAATTATTTTTATTTTTAAATTAATATAAATGAATTTATATTATTTTTAAAAAAATAGGCACAAATGCCACGTGTACCCTTAAAAAAATAAATAAAATAAATTATACAGTCAGCACGCCACACAGTGTACTACGTCAGCAAATATGCACAGTCATATGGGGGAGCAGTGTTTTTCGGAAAAAAAAAGTTTTACAAAGATGCAAATCTAACCGAAAATTTTATAAGGACGAAAACCGAAAATGACCTATATTACAGTGGTGAAAAACACCATTAACCCAAATAATATTGATATGGCCTATGGGACCACATGTTTGTAGTCTATGAAGTTCTAAACAAGTTCCTTAAAAATAAGCATCGAAGATGGACAACGGTCCTATGGTCAAGCCTTTGCTCTTAATATTATTAATAAAAGATACTCCATATGTTGTAAATTATATGTCATTTTAGGAGAAAAAAATTGTTCTTAATTATAAGTCGTTTTAAAATACAAATGAATCATTAAATGTTATTTTTTCTATCATACTCTTAATTATTTATTACTCGATCTTTTATCAATTCTTTAATTTATATTTTATACTTTTTATATCATTAAAGAAGGATAATTTTGTAAAATGACTTATGATTTATCTTTTCCATACAACATTAATTACACTTCTTAATTCATGTGAAATGATCAAAACGTTGTATAATTTAAAACGAAGAAAATAATATTATTATGGCCATGTGGACCACATGCTAATTGTAATATGACACTATGGTCTTTTAGTTTAAATTTGCTCTTGACTTATCTCACAATTACTCAGCATTTGTCTCAAGTGTGAACGAAATTGTTTTGTATGTAGGAAATACAGAGTCATTCTTGGTGTTCCTCTCCCCAATGTAAATAAATTTGATTATTTTATTGATTTCAAATTTCTTCGGTTTTTGCAATTCAAATATGGATTTTTGAATTCTTATAAGCTAAAAATAGTAATATCTGAACAAAATTTAATAAAAGCACAAGAAATACTACTATACCATGCTGGAAGATAATACAATGTGCAATCGATGCACATATTAGCACTCAAAGAACATAAAAAGGCACACAACATTAGGCTAGGTTTGTACCCAAAAAAAAAAAAGGAATTAGGCTAGGTTTTCAAATTTTTATTTTGGCAATATTTAATCCCTTGTTTTTCATATCCGTAAATTTTAGTGTTGTGCCTTTTGAAATCACATCAACCACGAAATTAAAATTGACTTTCTAATTAAATTGTCAAGTTCTGAAATTTGGAAACAATGGGATCAAGCGAGAGAAAGAGCTCAACCCTCTATTTTAGAAGAAATAGATATAAAAACTTTTACATGTAGCGGAAGTTTGGCGTATGAAAATGAGGGAAAGTTAGTGTGTTTAGAAGAATAAAAGGGATGTTTGTGTTGTTTAAGTAAATTTCAGCGCAAGTCAATGTAATTGGCTAAAAAATAAATGAATCGGATAAAGACTAACAAAAACATACGAATTGCATAGAGACTAAAAAAATATAGAATTTTCGGAAAGGATGATATTAAGTTTTACCGATAGAGACTATCAAACTAGAAATTTTCAATATAGTTTTCCGAATTTTTCTTTTTACAAACTGGAAATATTCATCGAAGGTATCTGACAAATTTATCATATCAGATTTTTTTTTTATTCGAAATAAATAAGGGTGAACTTATACTGAATTTCGTAAGGTTGTAACTGAGGATGACAAATAAATGTGTGAAAAGATAAATGGAAAAAGGGTAAAAATGATATTTACAAAAGATCTAACACTATTTTATCTTGATTTAGTTTTAAAGATCTAAAATGATATTTAATAAAGTAAACTATGGCACCATAGTTGTTATAAAATTTGTTCACGAACATATATATATATAGAATGATTCATTACTTGCTGCTGCATTTATAAGAAAATACATACATGATTGTTTTCTCAATGTATTATGTAATTCAAGCTTATATGTGTGAGTATGAGCGCGTGCACGCGTGTGTGCGTATGTGTGTTTTATTTCATTTTTGGTGAATTAATAGTTTAAAGTTGGCTTGCAGTAGAGGATTATGGACAACTCAGGTTTTTGCAAATTCTTTAAATGCAATTACACTTCTAAAAGATGGTTGTAGTACTACCCATCCACAACAAACATTAACAGAGAATATTCATCAAATTCATAATGATATCGGTGAAGTGAATTGAAAACATATTTTCAGAAAGGCTAATCAGGTTGTAGACGATCTTGTAAAATATGTCTTTGGACAACAGTGTTAACATTTTTGATTTTTCTTTGTCTTTTATTTATAATGCCTTATTGATCGATGTAGCCGGCGTTGCTTTCTTTATGTTTTTCTAGTTTTTTATTTTTGGGCTTAGACCCCCTTTTATTCACACACAAATATCAAATATTAATTTAAGTATCACCGTAAATAACACATCTTATTCAAAAATTATCATTAACTATTAATTATATTAAAAACTAAAAATCAATTAAAAAATAATTCCCCCTTCGACAACTTCTCCATTATTTTCCCGTCTTCAACTTCTTCAACTTAACTCATGAACACTCTCATACAATTTCAATTTAGTCGTAAAATTAATTTCTAGTTTGACATGGATTTTCTATTGCAGACCTACTTTTGTAGGCATATATGAACATAGAAGCACACGTGACTTTTCAGCGTTGCCATATCTGACGACGCTCTTTAGCTGTGTTTTATGGCTCATATACGGATTGATGCAAGCAGATGCTACTCTGCTTGTATCAATCAATTTGTTTGGATGCCTCATCGAGGCTATATATATCTTTATATATATATAGCCTATGCACCGCCACATATTCAGGTAAATTCGAAATTCTAACCTCTATTAATATATTCTTCATATAATTACATTTCTTTAATTTATTTTTAATGACAGAGAGCCACTCTCATACTCTTTGCGGGTATGAATGTGGGTGTAATCGTACTCATCTTTTTGATTGTACGTTTTGCTGTACCTGCTTCTGAGAGTATCAGCACACTTGGTTGGATATGTACATGTGTATCCATCTGTGTCTTTGTGACACCGTTGGGTGTTATGGTAAGTCAATATTTCTATAATAATTTTTATAAAATTATAATATTACCAATTTGCCACTAATTTTATGTATCATTATTTTGTAGATACATGTGGTTCGAACGCGCAGTGTGCAGTCCATGCCACTTACCCTATCACTTTCCCTTTCTGGGAGTGCAGTGATATGGTTTGGATATGGATTCATGCTCGACAACATTAGCATCTATGTAAATATTTAATTAATTAAATTAAATTGTCATTTATACATTTATTTTTTTAATTGATTAATTTTTTTCCATCTCCCAAACGTGAGATTCATGTTGGGGGCAATTCAAACCGCCTTTTATATATATATACACACACTATTCTCGGTATGGGCAGACAAAGCACGCAACTATATATGAGGTACAACATAATATATTTTGTATAATTAATCTTTTATCTTTTAAACATTTCTAAAAAAATTATGTTATTTTTAACATATATATATTTCTTATTCTTATTAGGCACCCATGCTTCACATACCGAGCTTGAGAGTATTGTGATGGTTAGGTCAGATTATGAGGTATATATTTTTATGGGTTTGAACTTTGAAGAAAAGGATGATGATTTTAATAAATTTGTGATTTTACTTCATAGTGTTTCTTTACAGGTTCACAGGGAGGATAAATGGATGTGGAAGGTGGACTCATCTTCAAGATATACAGTTAGAAGCGCATATAATTCTATTACTTCTCAGGGGACAGTTGAAAATCCGGAGACTATTCCTTCTGTTTGGCATAAGGATGTCCCTTTGAAGGTGCTGTTGTTCATGTGGCGTATGTTACGTGACCGACTTCCTACAAAAAATAATTTACATAGGTGTCGTGTGTTAGATTTTGATGACCAATTTTGTGTTGGTGGTTGTGGGTCGGCTGAAACATCCACTCATTTATTCTTACATTGCGTGCATTTTAGCTTGGTTTAGAACCGCATTTTACAGTGGCTTGGAGTTGTTAGTTTTGCCTAATGATATAACAGGGCATTTTCATCAATTCCAACACCTGGGAGGTGTTACTAAGTCGAGACAATCTATTTTACAGGTTATATGGCTAGCGACAGTGTGAGAAATTTGGAAGGATAGGAACAACAAAATTTTTAAAGCAACAAATAGCTCAATTTTGCAGGTGGTGGATAGGATTAAGTTGTTAACTTATAAGTGATTGAAGGTGAAGTTTACAACTCTTCCCTTTAACTATCATGGTTGGTGGCTTAGTCCGTTTACTTTGCTTGGCATAGGCTAAATTCTGTAGTTGTTTCTGGTTGTTGTGTGGTGTAGGCGTGTCCCTTGTAACTATTGTATATTCTTTGTATTGACTTTTAGGTTTTCTTCCTTGGCTCATCTTGTGCTAGGAAGGCCTTTGTTGTGGTAATATAATTCATTTTAGTCTCTTCAATTTTTTTATTTTTTTGTGATTTTAGAGACTAACACAAATATACGAACCGTATAGAGAGTAAAATATATAGAATTTTCAGAAAGGCTAATATTAAGTTTTTCTGAAAAAGACTAACAAATCGGAAATTTTCAATGTGGTATTCCGAATTTTTCTTTTTACAAACATGAAATATTCATCGAATGTATCCAACAAATTTATCATATCAAATATTTTTTTTTATTTAGAATAAACAAGGGCGAACTCATACTGAATCTGGAAAAGTTGTTGTAAAGGATAATGAAGACTCATCAATTAATGAATCAAATCAAGACAAATCAAACAAACCATTGGAAAGTAATTTTTCAGAATGCATTGCATTGATACATGGAGTGAAGACAAATAATATTTATAAAAGCTCCTAATGATATTTCCTGATATACATATATTAGTATTATTACCGTTGGGTTTATGTCAAACCAAAATATTGAATAAAGGCTCTCATTGATATGGCCTTAAAT